>Ga0209097_10000115_pt1 | contig 94106 bp, 78 predicted proteins | sample AD_UKC052_MetaG_FD_184419 | JGI IMG/M metagenome (GOLD analysis project Ga0209097, IMG submission 184419) | Active sludge microbial communities of municipal wastewater-treating anaerobic digesters from USA - AD_UKC052_MetaG (SPAdes) (version 2) | ecosystem: Engineered > Bioreactor > Anaerobic >... | reverse complement strand
GACCGAGGACTGAAAAGCATAAAAATGCGGTATCTTGAACTGTGTAGTGCTTGATGAACCGCCGGATGCGGACCCGCATGTCCGGTGGTGTGAGAGGGGGCGGCTAGCCGCCGCCCCCTACTCGATTATGCCTTCTGCCTGAAACCCGTCTGTTTGAACGGCAGCCGTTCATAAATCGAGTGATATGCTGCGGCCACGCAGGCGGGCAAGGAAAACACGCAGAACAGCATGCGATTCCCTTTCTCTTTCTTCAGAGACGAGGATCCCTTTTTGAACAAGGATTTCTGCTATCCGTAAAGCCTCATCCTGCGGCATGGACAAATCAGCGGAAAATTCTTCCAAAGACATGCCATTCTGGCGGATCATTTTGCGGATGACCTCGCTGATGGGGACGGGCATGGTCATGACATCAGTCAATATAATGCCGTTGAAAACGGGCAATGAAAGCAACTCCTGTTCCAGATGATTCTCGTTCATAGGAGAGATCCTTTTTTGGGGGCTTATGTTGATGGCGGCGTTTCCACGGAGTTACGACCGCGGCGCTGGCGCAGTTTGGAAGCTTTGGATTGCAGATCGCGGAAAAAGTCTGTATCCACAATTTCGCTGACCTGGCTCTGACGTTTGGCTTCGTCAATTTCTATTTTTAGCTGTTCGACCTGATTGCGCAAGGTCTGCTCGCGTTTATACACTTTACTGACCATAACAGCGAAAACTTCAGCCATAATGTTGATTTCATCGCGCAAAAAGCCTTTGGTCAGACTGGTGAGATCCTGATTGTAATCCCCTTCGCCGATACGTTCAGCGACCTGAGTCAGACGCACAATGGACCGGGTGAAGAATTGGGACACGAAATATACCAGGAGAAACAGCACGGCATAGGTAATGATAAAAGCCAGAAGCATGCTGTCAAGAATACTTTTTTGAACCTGGTACACGTATGCGGCCTCAAAATCGATACCCAAACCGCCAACGACTTCACCCTTGGCATTTTTGATTGGCCCGTAACCTGAAATCCAGCTGCCCCATTCATCTGTATATATTTCATCTTTAAAAAACTGCCTTTTAAATCCTTCAGGCATATCCACAACGCCTGGATAAGGCTCCAGCCAGGACGTGCTGCGGTCAGGTTGAGAAATGCGAAGAAAATCGCCAACAAACAATACTTCATCGGGTGCAGAGCCCGGCACATAGGTGTATGGGGTAGCGCGGGGTTCCAGTCGACGGATGGTGTCCATCCAGGCCATATGTTTTTGATAAAGGGGATCATTGGCGGGCAGCCCGGTCTCATCAGGTTGAGCTTCTTTCACCATAAGGGCAAACTCATCGCCATCAATCCCTTGAATGGCGCCGTTCAAAGTTTCAAGCAGATCCGTTTCGATGCGGCTTTTGGCGGTGAGGGTAGAAAAGTTGTAGAACCAATAAAATGTAACGGCATAGACTGCCGTGAAAAGGAGAGTAAAACCGACGAGCAGTTTTATGCGCAGGGACATTTTAAAGGTTTTGGGAGAAGGTTGAGGTTGCGCCATCGAATCATAACCCTTTCTATCTATCAGGATACCACTTTTCCTCAGCCATGTTAATAATCATTTTGAGCAAATTTGGGAAAGTGATTCCGGAAAATTTTGCCAGCGCTGCCATAGAACTATGTTTTTCATCCAGAGATGGATTGGGGTTAATTTCCAGCAAATAAATGCGTCCTTCCTCGTCCATTCGCATATCCACGCGTCCAATCACCCGGCAATCAACGGCTTGATACGCCCGCAGACCGATATCAAGAAGACGTGTTTTGAGGGCGTTTGATTCGACAGGCAGAAACACATTTTCATCCCAATTTTTTTTGGTGAGGTAATCACAAAATTTATGTGGAGCCTGGGCAACCTCGACAAATCCAAGCGGACGCGCCATTTCCCCAGATTGTACACAACCCAGGTAAAATTCTCTGCCAGAGATAAATTTCTCAACCAGAACTGGTTGGGCATAGGCATCGAGTAAGAAGGCGGTTTGTTGGCATAAATCATCCATGTTTTGCACCAGAGAGCGCCTAGACACGCCTTTGGAAGAACCCTCACGAGCTGGTTTGAGAAAAAGGGGAAATTCAGGGAAGATGGTTTGATCTATCTGTTTGGTATGCTTCAGAACGGCATAATCGGGGGTTGGAAGACCGGCAGCCTGCCACAATTTTTTAACAACGACTTTATCAATGCACAGCGAGAGGGTGAAGGAATCAGTGCCTGTATAAGGAAGCTGGAGTGCCTCGAGGAGTGAAGGGATTTGAGCTTCTCGGGTGGATCCGACCCGGCCAACCGCATAATTGAAGAAAAGATCAACCCGCTGACCTGTATGTATGAAATGGATCAGCTGGTGAATATTGCCAACCGGAATGACGGAATGCCCTATTTCCTCAAGGGTATGAATGAGCCCCTGGATTTCTTCCTGGGTGGATAGTTCTGCATCATCATCGGCCGGAAAGCGGCCGTGATCAGGGGCAGGGGATGAGATCAGATCATAAATCAGACCAATTTTCATGATACCAGATAGACTACTCACCGCTCAACAGAAGGTCATCCACACACATACGGTCTCCGTGGTAATTTTCCACCCAGTAGTGCCCCTCATTGAGGGTGAATTTTTCTTCGCATAATGAAATTTTTCCTATAGGGGTTGTGAGAACATATAATGGAACTGCAAAACCAGTGATAAAACCGGTGAGGCCTCTCATGATGGCACGGCCTGTTTCCAGAGATGTGGCGAAATGAGACACACCCAGGGCATTATCGCAATGATAAATATAATAGGGGCGGACTTTGATCTGTACCAGGCGGGTGAGAAGGCTTCTCATGATATCGAGATTATCATTAACGCCTTTCAGGAGAACAGATTGATTCTGAACCGGAATCCCATGATGCAATAACAGGTCCACCGCCTGGGCGGCCTGTGGAGTGATTTCTTTGGGATGATTGAAATGTGTGCTGAACCAGACCGGACCATATTTCTCAAGTATGGCACATAATTTTGGCGTGATGCGTTGGGGAAGAAAGACGGGGAATCGGCTGCCAATGCGAATGATCTCGACATGGGGGATGAGCCGCAGCTGGGAAAGAATGAATTCCAGAAAGTCATCGGAATAGACAAGCGGATCCCCGCCAGTCAGCAGCACATCGCGAATTTGTGGCGTTTGGGCAATATATTCAAAATCGTCAGCCCAGTCGCTGGAATTGGCTGCATTGTAGTAGCTTCCCTCCAGGGCTGTGGTATGATATTTTCGTGTGCAATGCCGGCAATAAGATGCACAGGCTTCGGTGGCAAGAATGATCGCCCGGTCCGGATATTTATGAATGACTCTGCGGGTTTTCAGATATGTTGTATCTCCCACAGGGTCAGCCGAAGCATGAGGATATTGGCGGAGCTCTTGCAGAGAGGGAATCACCTGACGGCGAATGGGACAGGCTGGATCGTGAGGATCCATCAATGAGGCGTAGTAAGGTGTGACGCGCCAGCGGTAGCGGCTGGCTGTGGCAAGGATGGCTTTTTTCTCATCAGGGTTTAGATCAACCCATTCTTCCAACTGTTCAATGGATGAGATAGCATTTTGCATCTGCCATTGCCATTCATCCCAATTTTCGGGGAGAGGTCTGGATTCACGCATTAGAACTCCAATTTATCAAGTACACTTTTACCACGTTGGCGGCGTTTCAATCGCCAGTTTAATAAACTGGCCTCGTAAACTGATCGCATGCGCAAGATGGACCAGATTGAAAAGGCCGATGCGATAATGGCAAAACCCAGATAAACCAGAAAACTGGATAACGCGGTCAGGCTGGCAAGGTAAAGGATAAAGCCGGTGATGGCGCAACCAACCAGGGTGCCCGCACAAAAGAGGTAACTATCCATAAAAATACTGACCCTGCCCCGGCGTTCTTCGGGGACCAGGGATTGAAATGCTTTGCGCACGGAATCGCCGATGGTGATCTGGGGTATTTTCAAGGTGAGGATGCCAATGAGCCCGCCCCAGATGCCTGTGTTGATCAGCATCAGCAGCGGGCTGAGCAGAACAGTGAGAGGTTCAATCAGAAAGACATTTTTCAATTCCATGCGGGAGATGATCCGGCTGGTGAGGAAGAATTGAAAAAGCAAAGAGATGACCGTCAGGCCAAGGCGGTAAAGGCTGTAGAAGGTTTGGTACTGAAGAGGATCGGGAAACGCTGTATCTGACACCGCCAAAAAACGGAATTCGACAATGGTATCACAGATAATGACCAATAGAATGGAAATGGCCAGAAACCGAAAGGCAGGAACTTCACGGATAAATCCCCAACCTTCACTCAAGGTCTCTTTGAGGGTATCTGTATGTTGGGCAGCGGTATCGCGCAGTTTGATTTTGGACAACAGAGCGCCAATAATAATATAAGCAGTGAGGTAAAGGAGGGCATTAAACACCAGCAACTCCTCCACCTTGAAGCCAGGAATAGCTGAAAGCAGGCTTGGAGCAGCGGCCGAAACCGCGATGCCAACCAGTTTTCCGATAAAATCACCTGAGGCAATCATTGGAAAGACCCGGGTGGCCTGTGCTACATCAAAAATATCATTCGAGAGGGTCCAGAAAACCAGGGGTAAGAATAGCCACTGCTGATCAGAGATCAGGTAAAGGATGCCGTAATTAAGCCAACCGGGGCTCTGAAAAACAAAAAGCAATCTCAGAACAATGAAAACAATGGCCATGAACATTAAAATACCGCGGGTGAGGGTGAAGCGATTGTAGCGGTCAACAATCAGAGATTGCAAGCCCGTAACAAAGAAAATACTCAGACTGCCCACAGCCCAGACGATCAGAATCTGATTTAATCCACCTTCACTCAAAAAATTGCTAATGGCCGTAATTTCAGACACTTGCTGTGCCAATGAGTTGAAAAAAAAGAGCAGCCCCAATGTCATCACGGGGATGGTATCTTCTGGCTGGATTCTGAAGATGCGACTGAGGATGTTGGAAGATGAAGAATTCATGAGTTGCTATCCGTTGACAGAAATTGCTTCTCAATGCGATAATTCATTTTAGATGACTTGAAAGGGTTTGTCAAACAAAACACCAATGGGATTAATTATTTCGCTAACTTCTTTCCGACGTGGAACTGGAAAAACCAATTTAGCCGCCAGCCTGGGCTGTGTATTGGCAAAACAGGGAAAGCGGGTTGGCATTGTTGACGCCAACTTCCAGTCTCCGGGGTTGATCAGCCTGATTGAATCATATCACCCAGAAATTTCAAGCACGCTGGATGACTTTTTGCTTCAAAAATGCGATATTACCCGGGTGGTATATGATATTCAGGCCATCACAGGGGCAGAAGGATGCAATGGCTCTTTTCTTGTTCCTATAAAAATGGATCTGGAAGTCATCCATATCCTTCAAAATGATCCAAAATGCCAGCTCAAATTGGAAGAAGCCCTGATTTTGCTTGAAGAGAATTACCATCCAGATGTGATTCTGATGGATATTTCTTCAGGATTGACTGAAAACACCCTTTCACAGCTTGCCTTATCAGATGGCTTATTGATGGTGCTCAAGCCTGATTTTCAGGGATATGAGGGTACCGCCGTGATGGTGGATTTGATCAGGAAGCTGGGTGTGGAGCGTTATGGAGTGGTTCTCAATGATGTCCTTCCAGAGATGAATACTGAAACAATGATAGAGGAAATTGAAAATGCCATCCGATGTCCAGTGGCCGTCATCCTGCCGCACTGTGATGAATTGGCCGTGCTGGGCAGCCGCAGAATTCTTGCGCTGGATTATCCGACGCACCCCATGACCCGCGCCCTGGAAAGTTTGATAAGCTCATGGGTGGGGTAAACCGGGGAGATAAACAGAGCCTGGGACGGTGGGGGGAGGAACAGGCAGAAGCGCATTTAACGGGCAAGCAGTTTCAGGTTTTGTTCCGAAATTTTCGCACACCTTATGGAGAAATTGACCTGGTCTGCCTGGATCAAACAGAGCTGGTTTTTGTTGAGGTGAAAACCCGTTCATCCACACGATATGGAAACCCTGAAGCGGCAGTGACTGAAAAGAAATTGGGTCACCTGATTCAATCGGCGGAAGTTTTTCTTCAGGACCATCCTGATTACTCTTGCGCCTGGCGGGTGGATGTGGTTGCCATATTAACCGATGACTTGAAAACAGTGAAAGAAATCATCCATTTTGAAAATGTTACCCATTGAACCTCTGCCTTTGCTGGTAATTGTAGGGCCTACAGCTGTTGGCAAGACAGCCGTTTCCATTGATTTAGCTCAACGAATCGGCGCCGAAATCGTCTCAGCTGATTCAAGATTGTTTTACCGGGGGATGAACATTGGGACGGCAAAACCAAGCATCGCTGAACGGTGCGGTGTGCCGCACCATCTGATTGATGTGGCAGACCCTGATGAAAACTGGTCACTGGTGGTTTTTCAAGCGGAAGCCAAACGGATTATCAGGCAAATTGTGGAGAGGGGAAAGCTGCCGATCCTCGTTGGCGGGACAGGCCAGTATGTGCGGGCTGTCATCGAAGGGTGGGAGTCGCCTCCTCAGGGGCCTGATTTGCACATGCGGGCAGTGCTCAATCAATGGGCAGAAGCGATTGGTTATCAGGCATTGCACGACCGCCTGGCTGTTCTGGACCCCACAGCGGCCTGCCGGATTGATCCGCCCAATGTACGCAGAACAGTGCGGGCGCTTGAAGTAATTTTTGCCACCGGTAAGCGATTCTCCGTGCAGCAGAAAAAGGGTCAGCTGGCTTACGCGACTTTGATCGCCGGAATCCGACGGTCCAGACAGGAACTATACAGGCGAATTGACCAGCGGGTTGATCAGATGATGGCGGATGGATTACTGGAAGAGGTGGAGGGGTTGATCGCCTCGGGGTATCCCGCCAGTCTGCCAACGATGTCAGCAATAGGCTATCGAGAAATGGCTGACTACTTGCGCGGCCGAAGCACTTTATCTGAGGCGGTTTTACTCATAAAGCGGGCGACCAGGGAATTTGTGCGGCGGCAGGCTAACTGGTTCAAGGAAACGGATCCAGAAATCACCTGGCTGGACGCTCATGAGGACCCGGCGACCCATCTGGAACGATTGGCGCGAGAACGCTGGCCTGATTTTACGGGTGGTTGAGGGGCCAGTTTTCAAGCAACAGGGGGAGCTGCCCGAGATGTTCAAGCTCAACGAAAGACTGCTTTTGCTTCTCTGTTGGTGAAGCATGTTCGTGACTCCAATTGTTCGCCTGGGGTATGTAGACACCCCATCCGCCGATATCCACCACCGGTAAAATGTCAGAGCGCAAGGTATTGCCAACCATCAAAAAACGGCAAGGCGCTATTTGATAGTGTTCCAATAGGGCAGCATAACTTTCAGGCGTCTTCTGGCTGACAATTTCGATATGTTTGAAATGGGACTGCAGACCTGACCGTTCGATTTTTCGTTCCTGGTCGAAAATATCACCCTTGGTGATAATCATGAGTGGGCAGTGTTCAGATAATTGCCGGATCACATCGGCTGCATGCGGCAGCATTTGAACGGGGGCCGTCATCATTTCTCTGGCAACTTGAATGATTTTTAAGATTTCTGTGGAAGGAATTACCCCATTGCTGATTTGAACAGCGGTTTCGATCATGGACAGGGTAAAACCTTTGATGCCATACCCATACAGGGGAATATTGCGACTTTCTAGATCATATAACAGGCTGCCTGTCTGGTCGGGCGGAGCGAAAGAGGCGAGCATGGATTTTAATTGATCCTGGGCATGGGTATATAGATCTTCATTATTCCAGAGGGTATCATCTGCATCAAAAGCGATCAAATCAAATTGGGATATACAGGCGCACATAGGGTCTTCCAGGGTGATGTGGCAATGGCAAAATTTTCTGGGAGTGAAAAGGGTTTCACTCCCAGAATTTTTTTCAAGGGTTGGGCGTCGGCGTTGATTCAGATGGAATGGGCGGAGGCAGCAGGGTGGCTGTGGGTTCCGGCGTCGGCGTGAGGGTTGGCGTAAGGGTGTGCGTTGGCGTTGGCGTTACCGTCGGGGTAGTGGTGGGTGTCGGTGAAGGGGTTGGCGTGGGGGTGGGCACCTGAATATTGATGTGAATTTTCTTTTCTGCATAGGTGTCACGCGTGCTGTGCAGGTATATCCGCAAGGTGATGACCCCCGGGGGAAGGTCTTTAAGATCCCAAGTGGTGATTTTATCTGTCTGGCGGATCGGAGCTGAGGCATGGTCAATCAGGGTTCTCCATTCAATGGGCATTTCGCCAATGCCATAATCAATGCGGTAATAATCAAAATCCGCGCTTGCATCAATGACTCCAAATAATTCCAGCGGGTTGACAGAGATCGTCTGTCCTTCGCTGAGGTTGGTGAACTGAATGATTGGGCGGGGATCATCTGCCTTGCATTCTCTTTGAGGGGCGAAGAAGATCGGCGGGGTAAATCCCATTTGTTGAGCCCAGGCCTGTCCCTCACCATTTTCCTTGATCCACTTGATGCCCCAGTAATCGTTGATATTGATGGCGAATTTTTCTTCAGAGAAATCAGCGCAGGCAGCAGATGCGCGCAGGCCGGTCCAGGTGTCAATCAGGGTTTTTTGCCAGAGGTCGTTGGAAGCGGCGGGAGGAAGCTGATCGGAGGCAAAAATTTCTGTACGCTGATCGGAACACCATTGAGATGGCTGAGCGCCGGAGATGGAACAGACCACCCGGTCCACCACACCTGGCGGGCGGCTGAAGGGGGTCGGATTGCTGCCCGTAAGCTGCTGGATGGCGAACTGCATGGTTTGAGCCCAAATGGGGGCCGCACCGGTCAAACCAGTGGTGTTTTGCATGGGGGTGTAATCGGCATTGCCAACCCAGACGCCAATCGCTACATCAGGGGTATAACCGACGGTCCAGTTGTCACGAAAATCATTGGTGGTGCCGGTTTTGGCAGCGGCAGGGAAGGGCAGGTTGATGACCGGGTCAGTGCCAAAGGCGGGAATGCGGGCATTGTAATCGGAGAGGATGGAAGAGATCAGGTAGGCATGTTCCACACGCATCACCTGGTCTCCCGGTGGAACCTCATATTGGTAGACCACACTGCCGGTGTGATCGGTGATTTTGGTGATGGCCACGGGCGCAACACGGCGGCCTGAGTTGGCGAACACAGCATAGGCTCCGGTCATTTCGAGCAGGCTCACCTCGCCACCGCCGAGGGTCAAGGCCAGACCGTAATCAGGCCGGGTCAGGCTGGTGATGCCCAGCCGGCGGGCAAAGGAAATCAACCCATCTGGGGCGGGGGTATTGGTATTATCGAAGATACCCACAAATTGCAGAGCCTTCACGGCAGGGATGTTGTAAGAGTTTGCCAGAGCAGTGCGGATGCTGACCGGACCATGATAACGGCCGTCGTAATTGACCGGCTGGTAAGGTTCTCGTGGGTCATTGGGGTCACCGGATGGTGGAAAATCGGTTGGCACATCCCAAAGAATGGTAGCCGGGTTCCAGCCTTTTTCAAAAGCAGCTGCATAGGTGAGAGGTTTGATGGAGGACCCAGGCTGGCGGGTATTGCTGACAGCCATGTTGACCTGACCAGAAATGGCATCATTGTAAAAATCAGCTGAGCCAACCATGGCGAGGATTTCACCGGTGTTAGGGCGGATGGCCACCAGCGCGCCGTCTGTGACATTCTGACCGGCCAGGGATTGGACATGTTCAGTGACAATACGTTGAGCTTCGTCCTGAAGACCCGGGTCCAGAGTTGTGTAAACCGTAAACCCAGAACGGTAAATGGTTTGCGGGTCAAATTGGGCTTCCAGTAAAGAGCGCACATAGTTGACCCAATGAGGGTAGCGGATGGAAGTTTGATTGGGTTTAAACTCGTAGGATTCCATTTCACTGGCGGCCTGGGCAGTAGTCGCAGCATCCACGCAAACTGGGGCGACAGTGGCTCCGTTACTAATATAGATGCAGTTTTTCTCCTGACTGAGGTTATACATCAACATGAGCACAGTCTTGTGCCGGCGTAAGGTTTCACTTCTATTCGTGTAGATGTCGTAAACTGAAGGCGCCTGGGGCAGCCCGGCAAGGAAAGCAGCCTGATTCAGGGTGAGATTGCTGGCTGTAGTGTTGAAATAGGTTTCGGCAGCAGCCTCAATGCCATAGGCGAGGTTGCCATAATATATCTCATTAAGGTAGATCTCCAGAATTTCTTCTTTGGTATATTGGCGAGTCAATTCAGCGGCCAAAACAATTTCGCGCGCTTTTCGCTCAAATGTGCGTTCATAACGTTCTTCAGGAGATAGCAGAAGAGCGCGCGCTAACTGCTGGGTGATGGTTGACGCGCCGGGGCCGTTGCCGCTGGTGATGTAGTTTTGCCAGAGGGCGCGAACAATAGCAACGGGATCGAAACCCTGATGGCTGTAATAATCCTTATCCTCGGTGGCTATGGTTGCAGCGATGAGGTAAGGTGATATTTTTGAAAGGGGCGTGTATGACCGGCGGCCAGCGTTGGGATCAAGAATTTCGTAAAGCGTATTGCCATTGCGGTCCAAAATGCGAGTGGTTTCGAATTGAGATACACGGGATTTTAGCTGGCTGACATTGGGCAAGTTACGGGCAATGGAATAGTAATAATAAATCGCATAGGATCCACCAGCAAGGAGGAGGATCACAATTATGAAGGAGAGAATAATGAAAAGCCGCAGCAGGCATCCTGCAGCGCGCCTGGCCCCAGATGGTCTGGAAGGAGGCGGTGGCGGGGTTGGTTTTGACGGCGGGCTGACCGGGGGAGGGGTATGGCGCAATACCGGGTTAGGGCTGGAAGTGGGGGGGCCCACCCGACGGGCTCCAGCGGTGTTTGATCGCTGAACAGGACTGACGCGGGTGGCGTTGACATCCACCTCACTGACGCGGCGCGGTAATGGGGTGGGAGGACCCTGGCGGTTATTGGAGAAAGCTGAAGGCCGGGTTTCAGGGGATGGCCGCGGGGGGGTTACTCGGGTTTGGGCATGCGAAGGGCTAACCATGGTTGGAGATGGCGGCTGAGTAGGAATTTGACGGGGCGGCGGAGGGGAGACGGGTTGAGCCGGGGCGGCCGGCTGGCTGCGCGTTTCATCAGGTTGAAAATACCATCCATTGGTGTCTTCACTGTCGCTGCGGGCAGAGGGTTCTTCCACTGATGTGGTGAAAGGCGGGGTTCCGCTGGGAGGGGGAACAGATGCCCGAGCAGTTGTTGGCGGAATGGTGGGCAACGGATGGGCCGGAGGAATGGTATCAGCGGAATTCCACCAACCGCCTGTTTTATCGGGTGTGCCAGTGGGATGACGGCTGATGGATTGAGTGGTTGCGGCTTCGTCTTTCGACTCCGCGGTCGGCTGCTCGCTGTTTTCAGGCAGAGGAGGGGTCACAGGTTCCTGAGGATTTTTATTTTCCATAATCAAATTCTAGCATAAAAACTTGGATGTCTGAGAGAATTACGCTAAAATGGTGTCATGCGTCAATGGTCATTGCAGGCAGGGCAGCCTTTATCGCTCACCATTTCTTCAGATTTCACCTTCTCTCAGATTGATTATCTTGATGATCAGATCTGGGAGCTTACATTGGGTAGTGGAGAACCTCCAGCGGTTAACTTGCAGACCAGTTACGGTCTGCGAGCAAAAATGATGCGGGTATTTCCGAGGTTCACAGATCTTGCTTCCACGATGCCAACGCCAGTCAATGATCCAGGGGAATTTGCCGGTAAAGTTGAGGTTTTGCGCTTTTTTCCCAATTACTTGCTGATCCATTATAAGCCCTTTCCCTACTTAGACGTCACCAGTGATTATAGAGTTCCCGGACCGCACCAGGTTGCAGGCACCTTTGTTCTGGTAAATGGATCTGAGGAAGATCAGAAACTGACATTGGAAATGGCTGTTATTTTGGTGCCGCAGGGCGAAGGCAGTCCAATGACAGGCGAAAAGGATGGGCGAGACACTTTTCTGGCCGGGCGCAGTGGCGATCTTTACCCGGTATTCATATGGGATGTGGAAAGTACAGCAGGGACCGGGGCTTATCCTGGATTATCGGTTGAAGTGAGCCTGCCGGCAGGTGGAAAGCAACGACTGACCTGGGCTCTGGTGACCGGCAAAAGCATGAATGCTTCGAGAGAAGAAGCCCGACAGATCATTGAGATTCCCAAAGAAGCAGAAGTTTTGCGCTGGCAAAATGGCTTTGAACGCAAAATTGTTGATATTTATACTGGAAACCCGGATTGGGATGCGGCCCTGGCCTTCAGTCAGAAAATTGCATATTCCCTGTTCTTAAAGTCCGATGACTTGCCAGATTGTTCCTTTGTGATGTGCCGGGAACCAGAAAGAGGGTTTTCTCCACAGGGAGATGGCCGTGATTATGATCATCTCTGGAATGGGCAATCAGGTTTAGAGGCCTATTATCTATCCTCTCTCATTTTCCCGGGCGGGCGGCATCTGGTGAAAGGCCTGATCAGGAATTTTCTTGCCAGTCAGGGTGAAGACGGCGTGATTGATTGCAAACCAGGATTGGCAGGGCAACGCGGCCGGTTTCCGGTTCCGCCTCTGCTGGCCTCACTCGCCTGGCAGGCCAGCGAAATGGGCGCGGATATCCCTTTTTTGCAAGAAGTGTACCAACCGCTGCAGCGCAACCTGGAAACATGGTTTAAACCGGAAAGGGATCGCGATGAGGATGGCTTTCCTGAGTGGGATCACTGGCTTTCGGCAGGATTCGAAGATAATTTTTCACAGGAATGCGGCCAGCAGATTGAGAACTGGGTGAACCTATCAACCGCGGAGAGTCCAGCCCTGGCAGGCCTTTTGATCAGAGAAATTAAGGTATTGGCAAAGATCCGTGATCGCTTGGGGATAAAAACCTCAAAGGATCAAAAATTATATCTGTCGCGCTTGAGAAGCGGTCTGGATAAATGTTGGAATGAACCCGAAGCCGCATATCGTTATATTGACCGGGATACACACCGCAGTCCACAGGCGAAATATTTGGCTGGACTATCGGAGGGCATGAATGTTGTCAAAGAAGCGGTCGGCGAATGTGAACGTCTGATGCTGGTATTGTTTGCGAATGAACCCAACCCTGGTTTGAAATTGTTTATTCACGGTGAATGTGATGGGCATCCTGTTCTGGAACAGGTTCTCATGCCGGTTTCAATGTGGATGGGAAAAACAGCCCGCAATACTTCACAGCGAACCTACAGCAGAATTGAACAGGTAGAAGTACAGGGACTGCGCGAGGGAGATAAGCTGGAACTCTGGCAAGCAGGGTATGAAGGGATGGATATTTCACTGCTTTTGCCGCTGTGGGCACATGCCCCCACACGACCGCGCGTAGAAAGAATGGTTAAGGAGCACCCTATCCTTTCGACCACAGCAGCTTATGGCCTGCCTGCTTCACTGGGCAGAGGAAGCCTGATTCATCTGCCGTGGGTTCAACTGGTTGTTGAGGGCTTGATAGAATATGGACTGCGAAAAGAAGCCGCCGCCATAATGGAGCGAACTCTGGATGGGATTGCCCTGCACCTGCGGACGAAACGCGCTTTTTTTCAAGCCTTTGACGCTTATACGGGAGAAGTATCTGGGGAACGCAATCATTTGGCCGGATTGGCGCCGGTAGGTTTGTTTTTGGATGTGCTGGGGGTGCGGATTCTATCAACTGAAAAAGTCATCATTACAGGCAGCAATCCATTCAAATTTGAGGTGAAGGTTCATTTTGCAGGGTTAACGATCATCAGGCGAGAAAAGCAAACGGTCATTACCTTTCCAGATGGACAGTCCACTTTTCTAACTGATTCCACCTCCCCTCGTATTGTAACTCTTGCCTAAAATGAGTACAATTATTCTTGAAAGGAGTTGTGCTATGAGCGAACAACAAATATCCAGGGAAGGAGAGCCACACAAACTGCTTCTGGCCATTGTCCAGGCACAGGATGTGGATAGCGCTGCGCAGGGACTGGCACAAATCGGCATATCTGTCACCCGGCTGCCGAGCATCGGCGGATTTCTTGGAAGGCGCAATGTCACTTTGATGGTGAGCGCGCCGGACAGCCTGCAGGAGCAGGCAAAGGAAGTTTTGAGTCAAAATTGCCGGCAGCGTGTGGAATACATTGCCGTGCCGCTTGAAAGCGCGCCGCTGCCGCTGCCTGCACCCACCCCGGTCACCATTGGCGGTGCGACTGTATTTGGTCTGGAAATTGAACATTTCGAGGAGTTTTAACCATGAAACTAATCATTGCGATTATCAGAGATCACGATTCCGACGCAGTTTCACGTGCGTTAACTTCCGATAATTTGCGAGTGACATTGATCGCATCCACGGGTGGTTTCCTGCGGCGAGGGTCGAGCACCTTGCTCATCGGTGTTGAAGACGAAGAAGTGGAAAAAGCTTTAAAAATCATCCGCGAGACCTGTTCACAGGTGACCGAGCCAAATGTCAAAAAGGCAACCATTTTTGTGCTGAAGGTGGATGAATACATTCACCTGTAAATAATCAAAAACCTGTCATTATAAAGGAGAGAGAAATGGAATTTGGGCTTGCTTTTTCATTCCCCTTTAAGGATCCGGACTGGATGAAGAAGATACTGATCATCGGTCTGGTCAGTTTGATCCCGATTGTGGGACCGTTCGTCCTGATGGGATGGATCCTGAAGATCACCAAAAATGTCATTGATCACAACCCGAATGCTTTGCCGGATTTGGAATTTGGAGCGGATCTCAAACATGGGTTTATGATGCTGGTGATTGGATTTGCGTATTCCCTGCCTTTGTCCATTTTTGGAGGGATTTTTGCCGCCATCACTGCGTTCATTGACCCGAACAGTTCTTCTGGCGGGGGCATTTTGCTTGCTTTGATCGCCTGTTTCACCATCTTTGCCCTGGTGTACGGCATATTGCTGGCCTTCCTGCTGCCGGCAGCCTACGGTAATTACGCAGCCAAAGACAGCCTGGGTGCAGCTTTCAAAATTGGCGAGCTTTTTGGCCTGATAAAAGCAGCCCCAGTTGCCTATCTGATGGTGATTCTTGGCAGCATCATTGGCGGCTTCATCGCTTCTCTGGGCATTATTGCCTGCATTGTGGGCGTGATCTTCACAGCGGTCTACGGATCAGCTATTTCGGGCCATTTATATGGGCAGGCCTACAATAAAGCCATTGAAAGCCGGCGTTTCTAAATAGATTGGATTATTCAAAACTCCCTCGATGGAAAGTATCGGGGGAGTTTTGATTTTTACTCGTGGAATTCCTGCACCTGGTAGGTGAGCACCTGAAGCATCTGTTTTTTCCAAATATCAGATGGTGCGCCCATTTTTTGGCATAGCTGGCTTAAGAATTGATGCGGATCGGCAATCTTCTCCCAGACCTGGGGCAGGAATGTGGCGCGGTGATAACCATCCTTGAGAATGACGCCGTCAATATTTGGGCGAAGACGGCTTGGAAGTTCATCAGGAGAGGCATAAACCAGAGGCTGGGGAATGGTCAGATAAGAAATTTCAATATGGAGATGAGGTATTTCGTCTGATCCAACCGGACCGAAACGGTAATCATGCAGAGCTGCTGCCACGGCATGCTCCTGCACATCTTCAACAAGAGGCTGATATGGTTCCAAAGCACCTATGCAGCCGCGCAGGCTGCCCTTTTTTGTCAGGGTGACAAAAGAGGCGCCATTGGCCTGAAGTTTGGTTGAATAATCGGTCAAGACAATTTTCGGCAGAGGTTGGTGATGAACGGCAGCGATAATGGATTTGCGGGCCAGTTCGAGTAGGATTTTTTGATCGTTCTCTGATAAAATATCTGGTATCATAATTGCATCCTTCTTTCGTAAGAAAATTGGATTCTATATTGTTTGTACCAATCAAATGACTTCAGGTCAAGATAAATTCGATCTAAAATCTTTTTGAATTTTCTGACAAGCCCGTCTTATAATGAACTTATTATGATACTATCATAGAAACGAAGAAAAAAGATGAATTCATCCGACTTTACACCTATACCATCAAATCAGCCAAAAATTTCAGCCTGGCGCGCCATCCAGACGATGATCAGCGTGGCTATTTTGGTCGCGACCTTGTTCACCATCTGGACGCCCAAATCGCTTTTTAACAGCAATTTGGAAGAGCAAATGGCTTTGATGGTGCGTTCCAGTTCGACCGCAACCCCTGTGCCTGAACCGGTGGCGGCAGTCACTGCCACGGCTCAGGCCTTGCCCCGCATAGGGATTATTGCCGGGCACTGGGGTGTTGAGGATGATCCCGGCGCTGTCTGCACCGATATTTTTAATGCAGAGGGCAATCCATTGACAGAGAGGGAAGTCAATTTACGCATTGCCACTTATGTCACACAGAAATTGATGGAATTGGGATACAGCGTTGACTTGCTTCAAGAATTTGACAACCGCTTACTGGGATACCGGGCCAATGTGCTTGTTTCAGTACATAATGATTCCTGCGTCTATATCAACGATGAAGCTACCGGATATAAGGTCTCTCCTGGGTACACCTCAGCTGATACCAGCAGCCCCAACAGGCTGGCCGACTGTCTGACAAACCGCTACGGCACGGCAACCAATTTGCCGTTTCACCGAAACAGCATCACGCGCGATATGACCGATTACCATGCATTCAAAGAAATGAATACCAATACTGTTGGTGCGATCATTGAAACGGGTTTTCTTAACAGGGATCACCAATTCCTGATTGACCACGCTGATCAGGCTGCGCAGGGAATTGTTGACGGCATCCTATGTTATATTCGAAATGAACCCATTGAAGAACCGCAGCCGATGATTAAAGCAACCACAGCCCCATGAACCTTAAAACCGCGGAACTCCTCTCCAATGCCAAAGAGGCTCTGAAAAAAGGAGACCGCCTTGAAGCGCGCCGCCTGGCTCTCAAAGCGATCAACCTTGATCCCAATGATGAAGAGGGTTGGCTGATTTTGGGTGCGCTGGCCAGTCCACGGGCCAGTCTTGCATATTTGAAGAGAGCATTGGAAATCAACCCGCAGAGCCATCGCGCAAGGCGAGCCATTCATTGGGCTTTGAAACGTTTGCGCGATGAGGAAGCATCCGGCGTAGCTGGCTCGGTTGAAAATGCGCCTGCCAAAGAGACCAAGCCTGTTCGGAATGACGATGGCCCAGAAAGAAGGGCTCCAGAAAAGGATTTGGCAAGCGCCCCTGCCGCCGCGGCAGGAATTACGGAACAGCCTCAGGAGCCGCCGCTGCTGCGGTCATCAAAAAGCCAGGGCCTATGGCAGAAATGGGCAGGAAGAAAATTGGCCCTGCCAGCGATTGTGGTTGTGGCGTTGATTTGCCTGGTGATGGTAGCCTGGGTGGGTATTCCTGCCATAAGGCCTGCATCGGCAAAGAATTATTCTGCCCCGCGCATGGTTGGAGAGCTGAGCAAACCTACCATCACAGCCACCCATACACCCACTTCTACGCCGACACCGACCTTCACGCCGACGCTTACGCCTACCCAAACAGCTTCGCCGACTTCAACCAGCACACCTACGGAAACCCCTACCCCGACGGAGACCCCGGAACCAACCGCAACTCCCATGCCGACCATTGAAATGCCGACAGAACCACCGCCGCCAGAGCCCATTGATACAGATGAACGCTGGGTGGATGTTGATTTGAGTGCACAACGCGCCTACGCTTTTGAGGGGCAAACCCTGGTCAGATCCTTTATAGTGTCAACTGGCACCTGGCAGCACCCGACTGTCACCGGGCAATTCCGAATTTATGTGAAATATAAGAAGGCTGATATGGCCGGTCCGGGGTATTACCTTCCAGATGTACCCTACGTGATGTATTTCTACGAAGGTTATGGATTGCACGGTACTTACTGGCATAATAACTTTGGCACCCCAATGAGTCATGGATGTGTCAACTTTCAGACGGAAGACGCAGGCTGGCTGTATGATTGGACAGAAGTCGGCACGTTGGTGAATATTCATTAGCAAAGAGGAAATAAAATGTCTCGCAAAGCTTTATTTGAGGGATTGGTTTTTGATGAAAGCAGCCGCCCGGTTGGTGTTGCTTATGTTGGCGGTGAGCCTTGCTATGTGATTGACGATGCAGGTTTTAAAAGGCATGTGTCTGCAGAGCAGGTGGACCGGCAGGTCCTGGATTTTATGGCAGAGGGGATCAAAGGTAATGAGGAATTTATTGCCGAGCAAACGGCCAAAATGTTGGGACAGGAGGATATTTTCACGCGCGGCCTTATCCTGAATCAGCTCAAAAACTTTCATCAACAACTTGAGCAGCTGTATGAAGTGGGGATACCTTTGGAAAATCGGGAGTATTTGGGCATGTCGGGTTTTCGGATCACGGTCAATTTTCATGGGGATGTGGTGGATGTGAATCAGCCTGGCATGATTGCACCGGAGGACGAATAAAACAAGTTGGGGATTGATGCAATTCTAACAAGGATAAGGTAAAATGGAGGGTAAGGAGTGAATAATGAGCCCATCTGACCGTATCCTGAACATCTCTGAAGAGAACTTTGAATACGAAGTGCTGGAATTTTCCCAGACCATGCCTGTCCTGGTGGAATTTTGGGCTACCTGGTGCATTCCTTGTAAAGTTCTTGACCCTCTTCTAGAGGAATTGAGCACCCGTTATGAGGGTGTTTTTCGGGTTACCCGACTGGACGTAGATCGCAACCCGACCCTGGTGCGTAAACTGGGCGTGCGGAATTTGCCTGTAGTGAAGAGCTTTGTTAACGGAGAGGTGAATGGTGAATTCAGTGGACCGTTGGATGAAGCTCATCTCTGGGGGTTTATCTCCCGAACCATTCCAGATGAGGGCGACCTGACATTGAACAAGGCAGAGAATCTGCTGGTTTTGAAAAGCTGGCAGGATGCCCGGGTTGAATATACCCGCTATTTGGAAGGCCACCCCAACCATCCCAGGGCACTTTTAGGGCTGGCAAAGTGTTTGCTGGCCACTGGAGATTGGCGGCAGGCGCGGCAACTGCTGCAGAATTTTCCAGCCAGTCCAGAATATAAAACAGCTGAGATTCTACTGCCATTGGCAGATGCCTTAAATACCGAAGATCCATTTGTGGATGATGGCAAGGATGAACTGGCACCCATGTTATCTAACAGCCTCAGGCTGGTGAAAAAAGGGAAAATCGAACCAGCTGTGGATGGTCTTTTGGAATTGCTGCGAATGAATAAGCGGTATAAACAGGGTTCTGTCAGGCTGATGGTGCTGGGGCTCCTGGAACTGATGGGTGAAGAGGATCCACAAACCCGGCAGTACCGGACTGAACTGGCGACAATATTGTTCCAGTGAATTTCATGATGACCCCAATTAAAATGCTCTTAATGATCCATGTGGTAGTTTTTGGCTTAAAAGAAAACCGCCTGCATGTTTTGCTGGAACAACAGCAGGGAGAGTGGCTGCTGCCAGGTGAAGAACTTGGCGTTGACGAAGCCATGGAAGAAACCGCTGACCGCCAGATCCGCCGGTTGACCGGGGTGGAAGAGAGCTATCTGGAGCAGTTGTACACTTATGGAGATCCGCAGCGCGTGCCTGGACAGCGCTGTATCAGCGTAGTTTATTTTGGCATGATCCCAGCGGACACCCTGAATGATGAAGGTGCAGAACCGTGCCATCAAAAATGGTTCCCGGTCACTGATCTGCCGCAATTAGGTTATGATCACGGTGAAATCGTAACCTATGCACTGAGACGTTTGAGATATAAACTGGAATATTCGGCTGTGGGTTTTGAATTACTGCCGGAGCTGTTCACCCTGACTGAATTACAGAAAATGTATGAAATTGTGCTGGGTGAAAAATTGGATAAACGGAATTTCAGGCGGCGGATTTTGGAAGCCAACATCATTGAGGCTACACCTTACAGCCGGATGGGGGAAGGACGGCCTGCGCGCCAGTACCGCTACCGGGCAGACGCGGTGGCAGAAGTGAAGACCCGGCGCCTTTTTCCTTGAAACGAACAGACTGAAATTAGGTCTTGACAAATGCCTCCGATGCGTGCTATGATTAGTAAGTAAAAATTACTAACTAAGCATAGGTGATCCCATGAATCCTTCATTTGAGTTGATTAAGCCTCGATTTATGCCTTCCTTAGATGACAATTTCAGGCCAGCTGTTCTGGCGAACCGTCATTTTTTGGAAGTGTTGGACAGGGAAGCCGGGGGCGGCGTTCCGCTGGCACTGGCATTATGCCGAAAAGGCAAGGCAGTTTCTCGTTTTGAGACTCGCGTTTTCCCTGAAGGTCACGCTCGTTTCTCGTCCAATTTTGCGTATGTGGAGCGTGTTTTCAAATTCTTGTTATGGCAAAAAGGCGCGGCAAAAGTTTATGTGGGTGGGCCGCTGGCCATCGGACAATATTTGCAGGAAATCTATTCTGAGCATGGGCCACGGAAATTCGACTTCCATTTCATGGGAGAGGATGTCTATGGAGTGCCTTTTATGGTGATACCTTGTGCCTTTGAGGATGTTCCGGCAGAAGAAGAAATTGAACAACCCTTAGGTGGAAATCTGAAAGGCTATCGTATTGGCTTTGACCTGGGCGCCTCAGATCGAAAAGTCTCGGCGGTGGTGGATGGCAAGGCCATATTCAGCGAGGAGGTGGTTTGGAATCCTGTTCAGCAAAGTGATCCGGAATATCATTATCGCGAGGTGATGGCCTCATTGAAGAAAGCTGCATCCATGATGCCGCGGGTAGATGCCATTGGTGGTTCTTCAGCCGGGGTTTATGTCAACAACAGTGCCCGGATTGCTTCCTTATTCAGGGGGGTGCCCAAAGAACGCTTTGGAGAAATTCGCAGCTTGTTTGCGCGTATTCAAAAAGAGATGGGGGTGCCTCTTGAGGTTGTCAATGATGGAGAGGTGACGGCTTTGGCAGGTTCAATGTCGTTGGAAGATACGGGGGTGCTGGGTGTGGCGTTGGGTTCCAGCGAAGCAGCCGGCTACGTGACTCTGAGCGGGCACATCACCGATTGGTTGAACGAACTGGCTTTCGCCCCCATTGATTACAATCCCGACGGCCCCATTGATGAATGGTCGGGTGACCGGGGTGTGGGCTCACAATATTTTTCTCAGCAATGTGTGTTCAGGCTGGCGCCGCAAGCCGGAATTGAGATTCCTGCCGATATGCTGAATGCAGACAAACTGGCTTATGTGCAAAAGTTGCTTGAAAACGGCCATGAAGGTGCTGAGAAGATCTGGCAGAGCATGGGAGTGTATCTGGGATACGGCCTGGCGCATTATGCCCAGTTCTACAAGTTGAAACATGTGTTAATTCTTGGACGCTGCACTTCAGGGCGGGGGGGGCAGATGCTGCTGGAAGGCGCTCGCAAGGTGCTGGCGTCAGAGTTCCCGGAACTCACGCCGATTAATATTCAGCTGCCGGATGAGAAAAGCCGGCGGGTTGGACAATCCATTGCAGCAGCCAGCCTGCCGCAGGTATAATGATATAGGAGCAGAAAATATGAAATTCTCTTTAGATACAGCCGTGGCATTTGTTCCAGATGGCACCCATTTGGATGCAGCCCTTGGACGAACCACACATTTAGCCATCAGCGCCCACCAGGACGATATCGAGATCATGGCAGTTGCGGGCATTCTTGAGTGCTTCCAACAGGATGACAAGTGGTTCACCGGCGTGGTGGTGACCGATGGTCGTGGTTCACCACGAGATGACCTTTATAAAAATTTCTCTGATGAAGATATGCACACTGTGCGGATCAAGGAACAAAAAAAAGCCGCTATTGTGGGAGATTATTCTGCGCAGATTTTGCTGGATTTTCCCAGCGCAGTGGTTAAAAACCCTGGTCGTGACGAGGTGGTACATGATTTGGTGCAGATATTGAGGGCCAGCCATCCTAAAGTGGTTTATACACACAACCTGGCAGACAAGCATGACACCCATGTATCCACAGCGCTGCGCGTGATTTCAGCCATTCGGGCCTTGCCTGCCGAAGAACGTCCGGAGCAGGTATTAGGGTGTGAAGTATGGCGCGGCCTGGATTGGATGATGGATGATGAGAAAGTTGTGTCTGACGTGACGGCGCATGAGAGTCTGCAAATGGCTTTACTGGGCGTATTTGATTCGCAAATCTGCGGCGGAAAACGTTATGATCTTTCAACCATGGGGCGAAGGCGGGCGAATGCCACTTATTATGCCTCGCATGACACGGACACAGCCGAAAGATTGACTTTTGCCATGGATTTGACCCCTCTGGTCAAGAATCCCGAAATGGATATTCAATCTTACATTTCATTAGCCATAGAACGTTTCTCAACAGATGTGCGCGCGCGTCTGAATCGGTTTTCAGAGGTGAAATAAAATTGGAAAAAGCCACGCTTCAGCAAACAAAAGATCACAATCGCCGGTTAATTTTTGATACCATTTCGAAGTACCCGGCAGGAACAAGCCGTGCTTCTCTTTCCCGTGAAACAGGGCTGGCCAAGCCGACAGTTTCAGAAATTGTGGCAGAACTGGTTGCTGAAGGCTGGCTGGAAGAAGTTGGCATGGGAATTTCGAGTGGGGGAAAGCCGCCTTTGATGCTTCGGTTGAGAGAGGGAGCAAGAAATGTCCTCTGCCTCGACTTAAGCGGTGGAAAATTCAGCGGGGGCGTGTTTGACCTGCGAGGAAATTTATTGGCGCGGCGATGGCGAAATTTGCAGGGCGGGCAAGGAGAGCAGCTCTTTTCGTGTCTGAAGGATCTGGTTGATGAATTGCTGGACAGTACGACAGCGCCCGTGATGGGCCTGACACTAGGTGTGCCAGGTTTGGTGGATCCAGACGAAGGCCGGGTGATTCATTCCATCAGCCTGGGGTGGACCAATTATGCACTGGTAGACAAGCTGAAGGAACATTATTCAATGCCCATATACCTGGCCAATGACAGTCACCTTGCGGCATACGCAGAATGCATGGCCAGAGGAAATGCGGCAGGGAATCTCTTGTTGGTTAACACCAACAAAGGGATTGGCGCGGGGTTAATTCTTCATGGAGACCTTTTTTGGGGAGATCATTTCCATGCGGGAGAATTGGGACATGTCCAAATTGATCCCCATGGAGAAAGATGTGAATGTGGACACAGAGGCTGCCTGGAAACTATCGCCAGTGTTGAAGCCATCATGCAAAAAACAAAGAGCATCCACGTTCCTTGTGAATGGAATGATGTGGTTGAAATGGCAGCAGCCGGCGACAATGCCGTGACGATCGTTATTCAGAATGCGGCGGATGCATTGGGCCGGGCCCTGGCCCAGGCGGCAGGTTTGCTTAACATTCAAGATGTGGTCATCGCCGGAAAAATCACCCAGCTTGGAAGGCCATTTCTCAATCGCCTGCAGGAGACCTTTAACGAAAGCGTGCATTCATCCATTGCCGTTCAAACCCGGCTATCTTATTCGCGGTTCGAAGAAGATATTATTTTATTTGGCGCATCGGCCTGGATGATGCGTCTGCCGATTGATTTTATTCGAAAAGAGGAGTAATTATGTCTTTACACAGTGAAATTTTCCAGCAGCCGGAAGTGTTGGCGGGCTTGCTGGATTCTCAGGGAAAATTGATTGATTCTCTGGCGCGGGCGATTCAACAACGCAATGTGCGCTATGTTTTCCTTGTGGCCCGGGGTACGTCTGATAATGCTGCTCGCTATGCCAATTACCTGATGGGCGCGTTTAACCGGCTGCCAATCGCACTGGCAACCCCTTCCTTATTCACACTTTACCAGAAGCCGCCCCGTCTTCAGGATGCTCTGGTGATTGGGGTATCCCAATCAGGAAAATCGCCTGATATTGTCAGTGTTCTGGAAGAAGGAAAACGACAGGGTTGTTTGACTTTATCCATCACCAATGCGCCAGAATCGCCGCTAGCCAAAGCCGCAGATTTTGTGATTGATATTCAGGCGGGGGTGGAAGGCGCGGTGGCGGCCACGAAATCATACACAGCTGAATTGATGGCACTGGCCATGCTTTCAGTGGCAATGGAAGGAAATCAGCAGCACAAAAAAGAACTGGAAGCGGTGCCGGAATGGATTTCAAAGGTGCTTCAGTTGGATGACCATATTGCCAGCCTGGCCAACCGTTATTTGTTCATGAATCACTGCATTGTTTTGGGACGGGGTTACAATTATTCGACAGCTTTTGAATGGTCCCTCAAAATGAAGGAATTAGCTTATGTTGTTGCCGAACCATATTCATCGGCTGATTTTCGGCACGGACCGATTGCCGTGGTGGACAGGGCATTTCCTGTCATGGCCGTAGCTTCGCAGGGAGAGACATATCCAGATATGTTGGAACTGCTGCAGCGGCTGAAGAAGGAAAAGAAAGCGGAACTGCTGGTGATTTCGGATCAACCGGAAGCGGTTAATCTGGCTCAATCTCCCATTCTGATGCCCAAGGGCATTCCTGAATGGGTCTCACCGATTGTAAATATTGTGCCGGCTCAGCTCTTCAGTTACCATTTGACCCGCACAAAGGGATATGATACAGAATCACCCCGCGGCCTGACAAAGGTGACAGAAACCCAATAAAAAAACAATCCGCCCCCAGATGCCGGGGGCGGATTGTTTTCTGTAAGAGATAAATCAGTTATTGCGGAAGTTCTGTTCCATTGAGAAGCGGAGCGCCGCTTTGTAGATTTTTTGCAGGCGGTCAATGACGCGGGGATCCTGCTGGTTGGCCTGCATCTGGCTGATCAGTCCATTGAACATCTGGAGAAATTCGGGGGTGATTTCTTCGCGGTGGGCCTGGAAGGCCTGCTGCAAAGCGTTATCATCCGGAATTTGAATGAGTTCCTGAATTAGAGCGATTTCGGGCGGGGTGCTGGCCTGCTGAATTACAGCCGCAATCATCTGCAGCTTTTCCATGCGGGCCATGTTGCTCTTGGCCTTTGCCATTTGCATTTCAGCCTTAAGTAGTTCCAGAAAGCTTTCGCTGATTTCTCCGAGATTTTCAGCGGTAGCCTGGGATGTATTGGCGGCATTTATCAGTTTTTCGAGGAGAGTCTGGTCGTCTTCGACCTGTTTTTGGATGGCCTTCTGGATGTCGCCCGTGATTTTCAAGAGCAAATCACGCAATTGAGCCAGGCGGGTGTATTCTTCGCCAGTAGCGGCGTCGATTTTTTCAGAAAGGATCTGGAAGAATTGATAATCCATGCCGGTGTGGGCAAGGGTTGCCAGTGCAATCACGCGATCTTCATTGGGCGCAGAAATCACCAGATCAACCAGAATTTCGCGAGTCAGGCCGCCGTTCTTGCCGGCTTCCTGGAGGGATTTGATGGCAAGTTCAGCTTCCTGAGAACGGCGGGCTAATTTCTGGCCGCCTGTGGAATGTTCCATCAGGTGCTGCTGTAAATGGCCGAGGGCATCCACAGTTTCCTGGTTGCCGCTGGACATAGCAATTTGCATGAGCTGACCAAGAATGGCAAAGAATTCTTCATCAATCAGTTTATCTTCCTGCTTGATCAATTCAACAAGCACATCCTCGCTGGCGCCCACCAGGCGTTGGAGAAGATTCATGCGCTGCTGTTGAGCCTGAAGCATCTCTTTGGTGATACCATCTGCTTCGAGAATTTTTTCGACCATGGTTTGCATGGTGAACATGGTTTGGGGACGCAAAAGATAGGCTTTGCGTTTTTCCATGGGCAGCTTATTGGTAATTTGAGTGATGAAAGGCCCCAGCATTCTTTCTTGCTCATTCACGGGCAGTCCCAATTCGGGTGGGAAGTAGGTGAGAAGGAGTTCCTTCTCAGAATCATGGTATACAATGGGAGAAGGCAGATTGCCTTCAAAACCGCAAGTTTTGCATTGAATCAGATTATAAGAACCTGAAAGCAACTGCTGTTTGGCTTCAGGATTAGCATTTACATCAAATAACTGGTTGAGATCTACGACAACCGGCTGGCGGCATTTAGGACAGGTGGTACGTGTTTGGGCCATGTCACTCTCTTTCTTAGGTTAAAAAATTGCAACGTGATTATACCATCTTTTAAATCCGAATTTGACTGAGTAAAAGCGTGGAAAATAAGGGATATATTAAGGGTTTAGAAAATGGGGCAAATAAATGTGGACTGGATAAAATCTGAGGTAAAATAAACAAAATTATGGTGTGATTGACTTCTTTGAGGCATTTTGGAGATAACTGATGAACAGCGAGCCTTTTCTCTGGTGGCGAGATGGAATTATTTATCAAATTTATCCACGTTCCTTTTCTGATTCGAATGGCGATGGTGTCGGCGATATATGGGGAATCATTACGAAACTGGATTATCTGGCAGATTTGGGTATTGACGCTATCTGGCTGTCGCCCATTTATCCGAGTCCAGACATAGATTTTGGCTACGATGTCAGCAATTATCTGGATATATCGCCTTTGTTTGGATCGCTAGCTGATTTTGACCGGTTGGTCAAGGAAGCCCATCAGCGGAATATTCGGATTATTCTGGATCTGGTGCTGAATCACACATCGGATCAACATCCCTGGTTCCAAAATTCACGCATGTCGCAGGATAATCCGTTCAGCGACTGGTATATCTGGCGTGACGCCAACCCCGGGCAGCTTCCCAATAACTGGGAATCTGTGTTCGGGGGACGCGGCTGGGAATGGGACAGCCAGCGGCAGCAATACTATTTCCATATGTTTTACAAACAGCAGCCAGATTTGAATTGGCGAAACCCAGAAGTGCGCCAGGAAATGTTGAATGTGTTTCGTTTCTGGCTGGAACGCGGCGTGGATGGATTTAGGCTGGATGTGTTTAATGCCTATTTTAAACGGGCTGATTTCCCTGATAATCCTCCCAAATTTGGTTTAAGAGGATTTGACCGGCAACATCACATTTTTGATTTCAATCAGCCAGAAATGATGCCGTTGTTGGCTGAGATCAGACAAATATTGGATGGTTATAATGAAAGGTATGCGGTTGGGGAAACCTTTGAATCGCCAGCGGATGTGGCGGCATCTTATTGCGGCCCTGACCGGCTGCATGCGGCATTTAACTTTGCCGTCTTGCACTGCGGCTGGAGCCCCAAGCAATTCTTGCGCGAAGCAGTGAAATGGGAACAGGTATTAGGTCAGCAGGCGTGGCCGTGTCAGGTGCTGAATAATCATGATAATCCACGCTCGACCACACGCTATATTTGGAGTGAGAGCGACGCCAAGGCAAAAGTGGCCGCTGCGATGTTGTTGACCCTGAGAGGGACGCCTTACCTGTATTATGGTGAGGAAATTGGCATGCGGGATATTCCTCGCAAACGGAATGAAATTCTGGATCCCATTGGCAAGCGATATTGGCCTTTCCATAAAGGCCGAGATGGCTGCAGGAGTCCGATGCAGTGGACGGATGGCGAAAACGCAGGCTTCAGCACCGGCAAACCATGGCTGCCTGTACATGACAACTATAAAAACAGGAATGTCGAACAGCAACGGCGGGATGCAGACTCTCTTCTGAATTTTTACCGGCGATTGATCCAAATCCGTAAGCAATCGCCAGCCCTGATGCGCGGCGATTTCATCCCGATGGGCAAACAAAATGACTTTGTGATGGCTTATATCCGGCAAACAGAAGGAGAAATCATTTTTGTGGCACTTAACTTCAGCCGACTGAAGCAAAGAATTGTGATTGACGACGCTTACAGCGGAATGAAATGGACGGCACTGTTACTGGAGACACAGAGCAATAAGATTAATGGAAATATATTGGAATTGGCCCCTTACGAGGTATGTCTGTTTAGGACTTGCTAATGGTCATTATGTGAAAAGAGAGGTGAATATGGGTGCTGTGGATTCCGTTTACTATCCGGGTTTGGATTTTGAGGATCAGTCTGATTTACCGTTAGGGCATTTTTTGCCGCCCTGGTCGGAAGGGATGGCGGCGAATTGGTTAAGGGAACATGTGCCGGCCGGAAGCTGGATTCTGGATCCTTTTGGCGGTTCACCGCAGCTGGCCATGGAGATGGCCAGGGCGGGCTACCGTGTATTGGTAACGGCCAACAATCCCATCACTGGTTTTATCCTTGAAATGCTCGCTGAAGCGCCAAGAGCCGCAGAATTCAAAGCGGTTCTGGCTGAACTGGCAGCAGCCCGCAAGGGAGATGAGCGGATTGAACTGCATGTTCAATCCTTTTATCAGGTGATTTGTCCCCATTGTGAGGAGAAAACGCCAGCCAAAGCTTTTCTTTGGAAGAGAAAGGAAGCTGCCCCGCATTCTTTTGTGCTTGATTGCCCCCACTGCGGCAAGAGCGGTGAATACCCGGTCCCTGCAGAAGATCAGGAGGTGATTGCTTCCCTGGCCCGGAGCGGTGGTTTACATCGGGCAAGAGCTGTGGATAGGGTGACTTTGCCAGGGGAAAGCAGCCGCTCAAGGATTGATCAGTCGCTGGAGTGTTATGTGCCGCGCAGCCTATATGTTCTTTCGACTTTGATTAATCGCATGGAGGCACTGGCATTTCCACCGCGAAAGAGGAATTTAATGGCCGCCCTGATTTTATCGGCCTGCGACCGGGGCACATCGTTATGGTCAAACCCGCCCACTGCTAACCGGATCCGACAATTGACCCTTCCAGCCAGTTTTCGCGAGGAAAATCTGTGGTTTTGTCTGGAAGAAGCTATCAACCAGTGGACAGTGAATGATCAACCCGTGCCGATGACCCATTGGCCTGACCTTCCACCCTCAAGCGGTGGGATCACGCTGTTTTCTGGACGTTTTAAAGACCTGATGGCTGGGTTGGCACGGTTCAATCTGGGGGCTGTGATGACGGTACTGCCCCGCCCAAACCAGGCCTATTGGACTCTTTCAACGATCTGGTCTGGTTGGCTTTGGGGGCGGGAAGCAGCAGCTCAAATGATCACCGTTTTGGAACGGTCACGATATGATTGGCCGTGGTATGCTGGCGCCCTTGAGTCATTGCTGAGGAATTTGAGGGGGATTTGCAAAGAAGACATGCCTTTCCGGGCGATTATGACGGAATATGAACCGCATTTTCTCCAATCCATGCTGATAGCGGTTAACCAATCGGGGTTTAAACACGAAGGAATGTCGCTCAGACCAGAATTGGGCGTGGTTCAATTCTTTTTGAAATCGGCAGAATTTTCAGGAGCAAAAAAGGATACTCTGGAAGAAACCATACGTTCGGCTGTATACGCCCATCTGGATGCAGTGGGCGAGCCGGTACCTTTTTCCAGAATGCATGCTGCAGCCCTGGCCATGCCGGCAGAGGCTGGCCTTCTGGCATGCCAACCTGGACAAACCATTCAGAACCGGTATTCAGAAATCCAGGGTTATGTGCAGACCATTTTTACAGAGACCAGAGGTATTACCAAAATTGGCAGCGGCTCCAGTTTTGAATCTGCTTTCTGGGCGCGCAGCCAGGGATGGCCAGTTGAAACCAGCCATGCAGACAGAGTTGAAATGGAACTGGTCCGTTATCTGCAGAAACACCCGGGCACTTCGTATCAAGAGATTGATTCAGCCATGTGCCACGCCTTTCCAGGCCAATTGACGCCCCAGGAAGACCTGGTGAAAGCTTGCCTGGCTTCATACGGCGAATTGATCCTTGAAAAGGGGCTCTGGCAGCTGAAGGAAGCTGAAAACCCCGTGCGGCGGCGAGCGGACCTGAAAAACATGAGGGAATTATTGCAAATCCTGGGGGAGAAACTGGCGTATCAGGTCAGCGGTGAAAGCCCTCTTGTTTGGGCTGATGGCGACGAGGTGGCGGCGGTCTTCTATATGACAGCATCTTCTCTGATCAACCGTTTTGTGAGCAACTGCAAATTTCCACCTCAATTATGCTTTATTGCCCTTCCAGGAAGTCGCGCCGATCTGCTGTTTTTCAAATTGGACCGTGACACGATCTTAAATCAGCAGATAGCCAGAGGATGGCGGTTTATCAAGTTCAGGCATCTTCGCCATCTGGCCGATTTGGATCAAATTAACCGGGCGAACTGGATGGAGCAACTGCGCGATGACCCGCTGGCTTATACCGCCACACAAATGACCATGTTTTGATGACATTTTTCTATTGACATAAACCAGGGTTTCGCTTATAGTTTGACCAACATAGATCTTTCAGGGTCGGGGGAAGCCGGTGAGAAGCCGGCGCTGTCCCGCAACGGTAATCTGGTAAGAACAGCCAGGAAGTCCGAATACCCGCCTGAATGTAGCTCTTGTTTTCCCTCGCGGAAAGGGAGGCTGGGCATGCTGGTATGGCATCATACCCTTGTTCAGTAGCTCCCGCCTGAAAAGGCGGGTTTTCTTTTGGCAGCCTTTCCGATTGGGCTGCCCATATTTTTTTTATAAGGAGTGTGTGATGTCCAAGAAGTTTATGCAAATCTTACCCCTTTTCTGTTTGATTTTATCTCTGCTGATTGTTCCAACACAGGTTGGCCTGGCTCAATCGGGTGTGGATGCGGCAGGTGCCATTGAAAAGGGCTTTACTTTTTTGCTTACCGTCCAAGCTGGGGCGGGAGGCGTGGATGGTATGGGGGCTGGTGCTGATGCGGGAACCACGGCCCGGTATGTGCTGGCGCTGGCAGCGATGGAGACGCCAGTGAATGAAGCTGTTGCGAGTTCCGGTAAAAAGGCTTTGGAATATCTGAAATCAGAGGCGAAAAATTTTGCGAAGGCAGACGGTATCTTTAAACCCGGCAGGGGTGGGCTTTTGATGGCTGCTGCAGCGGCTGGTGGAGCGGAGGCGGATCATTTTGGCGACTTGGATCTGGTTTCAGAGATGAAAGCCGCCTATGATCCTGCCGCTGGCACATATGGGATCGCGACTTTGACCACTGTACCTGACCAGGCCTGGGCCATTCTGGGTCTCAGTATGGCTGGAGAAGACATCCCTGTGGATGCGACCAACTGGCTGCTGTCGAAGCAGGTGGTCAGTTCCACAGTGGAAGTGCAAATAGGCGGTTGGGACAGCGGATGGGGCGTTGATCCAGATACCACCGGATTGGCCGTGACTGCTTTAATGAGCAGCGGCAACATTACTGGAACAGATGCGGCCGTGGAAAATGCGCGCCACTATTTCAAAAAGAACCAGCTCGCCAGCGGCGGATGGAAAACTGAATGGGATACGGCTGGAAATCCCAATTCGACGGCCTGGGGAATTCAGGCGTTGAGGGCTGCCGGAGACGATTTGACCACCTGGGCGGCTGCGGAGGGTGATCCGATTTTGGAACTGGTCAAACTGCAAAACGAAAATGGCAGTTTTGGACCATATGCAAATGGTTTCAGTACTGTGGAAGCGTTGATGGCCCTTGCTCCAAAACCGTTTTACCAGATTAATGCCGCTGGCAAAGGCGAAGAAAATCGCATGGGTATTGTAATCGATTATGGCGGGGGCCGGGTGGAAAGCCGCTGCGTGAACCTTTCTGGTGAGAAGGTGAGCGGCCTTGATGCACTGGTCATGACCGGTGTTTCAACCGAGCAGCTGATTGATCCGGGGTTAGGCACAGCCATATGCAAGGTCCAGGATGTAGGCTGCCCAAAGGAAAACTGCTGGTGCTCAAAGCCCAATTATTGGGGATACTGGCACATGAAAAATGGGGAATGGGTCTATTCTGAAAAGGGTGCCGCCCAATCAAAGGCCGAAGCTGGCACTGTTGAAGCCTGGGTTTGGGGTGGAGGTGATAAACCGACCATTAATCCCACGTTAAAGGAGATTTGTGATGTAAGCTCCGCTGCCGAACCCACCGCCGCGCCCACTCTGGCTCCGACAGCAGACATTGAAGCCACTGCCGCGCCCACGCAGGTGAAGAAGACAGAGCCCGCCCAATCGACTGACACACAGACAGCAACCTCAAGTGCCCCCCTGGTGTCTCAGAACGACAATTTCATCGGGCCGCTGTTGGTTTTCGGGCTGGTGGTGATTGTCCTAGTGGGCGTGCTATTGTTCCTGCGCTCACGCCGTTAGATCTTGTTTAGGTCAGGCAAATTTATTTCGCATGGGTAAGTATTTCCGGGCCAACCACCTGCTAACAATCATTACCACAGGAATGGGTATAGCTCTGTTTCTGTACCCATTCCTGTTCCCTGAACTTGTCAGGCGGTTTGGGGCCAGTTTGCATCAAAATGACTTTGCTTATTCGGTGACGGGTTTATTGATTGTGTGTCTGGCGGTTATGCTATACCAGATCCAGGCAGAAAAACTGGATACCCGGATGGTGGCCCTGCTGGGTGTGTTGATTGCCATCAATTCCGCGCTGCGGTTTTTGGAGACTGCTTTTCCAGGCCCGGCAGGGTTTACACCGGTCTTTTTTCTGATCATCATGGTGGGCTATATTTTTGGGGGGCAAATTGGTTTCTTGATGGGGGCGCTCACCATGGCTGTTTCTGCAGTTATCACCGGCGGTGTGGGTCCCTGGCTGCCAGGCCAAATGTTGACCGCCGGGTGGGTTGGGATGAGCGCTCCTTTAGCACGCTTTTTTGTTCACATGTTTCACGGTGAGGGAAAAAGGATCGAAGTGATTCTGCTTTGCATTGGCGGCGCTTTCTGGGGGTTGTTTTATGGTTTGGTGATCAACCTCTGGTTCTGGCCTTTGATTGCCGGGCCGGTGGAGCAATCATGGCAGGCTGGAACAGATGCTGGTACCACCTTGCGCCATTACCTGACCTACTATGTGTTCACTTCGTTGATCTGGGATCTGGCTGCTGGCGCGGGAAATACATTGATGATTGCTGCATTTGGGATACCAACCTTGCGAGCTCTACGACGATTTTCCCAGCGATTCAGCTTTCAAAAAACCCAACCAGAAGGAATATGGACGGGTTCAGTCGGAGGCCGCGGTCATGAAACGTGAGTGGCCAGACCTGCACCCATTGACCTGGCTATTGTGGCTGATGGCGGTGATGTCAGCTATATCAACCACAAGAAATCCTTTTTACCAGCTGCTGCTGGTTCTCGGTATTATGGTGGCTGGAGAAGCTGCTGGAAGGAGCCGAAGCTGGTTTTCCCCGGCCTGGTTAGGAATGGTTCTGGGGATATCTGTTCTGTTAAGCGGCCTGTTTTACCGGTATGGTAACACTGTTCTGATCCGTATTCCGGAAAATATTCCGCTGATAGGCGGTGCAATCACTGCTGAAGCCCTGGTGTATGGCGCAACCAATGGTTTAATTTTGTGCGGGGTATTGGTGGCTTTTGCGCTGTTCAATCGTAAGGTCAGTTATGCCGTGCTGCTGCGGTGGATCCCCAGGGCTTTTTATCCATTGACGCTCATCCTTTCCATCGCTTTAACCTATGTGCCGGTAACCATCCGTCAGTTTGAACAGATTAAGGAAGCGCAGATGGTGAGAGGACACGAAGTGAGGCGGCTGCGCGACTGGTTGCCTTTGTTTTTACCTTTGTTGATCAGCGGACTTGAGCGGGCCATCGCCCTCTCAGAGGCGATGATGGCGAGAGGATTTGTTAAAACCCTGCCGTATTCGCGCCATAATACCCTGTTTTTTGGGGGGTTTCTCATTTTGTTAGCAGGGTGGGTGGTTGGGCTTTTCCCTGATATGGGCCTGGCAAGTGGGCTTCTGGCGGCTGCGGGATTCGCCATGATGGGACTGGTCATCTGGAAAATTGGCAGAAACAGCCAGCGCAGTGTGTACCGTAAACTGGCATTCTCGTGGCTGGATATCATTGCGGCGGTCAGCCTGGCGCCTTTCTTTTTGCCGTTAATTTTGCGGGAGAATTTTCCAGTGGAGATGAGCTATTCGCCGTATCCACAATTGCAGCTGCCGCCGTTTAACCCGGTCGTTTTAGTGATCCTGATGGGCTTAATTTTTCCAGCATTATGTGGAGCCAGAGATGATTGAGTTCAACGAAGTGACTTTTACTTACCCGGGTCAAAAGCAACCTACCTTGGATCACATTTCATTTTCGATTCCAGAAGGAGCTTTCACATTGGTGACCGGCCGCTCTGGAGCAGGAAAATCTACCCTGCTGCGCTGTGTCAATGGACTGGTGCCGCATTTCAGCGGAGGCAGAATTGGCGGGCAGATTTTCATCAACGGATTGGACCCTGTGCAGGCTGGACCGCAGGTGATGAGCGATACGGTCGGTTTTGTCTTTCAGGATATTGAAAGTCAATTTGTGGTAGGTCGGGTTGAAGATGAGATTGCCTTTTCCCTTGAAAATGCGGGTATCCCCATGATTGAAATGAAACACAGGATTGACACTGTTGTGGAACAATTGAAAATTGGCTCGTTGAGGGAAAGGAAAGTTGAAACATTATCTGGCGGGGAGGCGCAGATTGTGGCGATTGCCTGCGCCATGGCTCTCTCTCCCTCGATTCTGGTCCTCGATGAACCAACTTCTCAACTCGATCCTGAAGCTGCTGAAAGGTTGGTTCAAATTTTATTACGCCTGAATCGCGAAAACAAGGTGACCATACTGCTGGCTGAACACCGTCTGGAAAGGATTTTTCCTTATGCCACACATATGATTTACGTGGATGGGTGCCCAGGGCGAGTCACGTCAGGTACACCTGGAGAGGTGATGGCACAGGCGCCGCTTTGCCCGCCTGTGGTCAGCCTGGCGAGACGACTTCATTGGCAACCTCTGCCGTTGACCGTCGAAGACGCAAAACGGTTTGCTCATCTGGTTACAACTCCACAAAAAACAGTTTCCAATGAGCCGGTTAAAACGTTGGAAGCATTTCTGGAAATCGAACATTTGAAAGTGAATCACGGCAGGAAAGAAATTCTGAAGGATATCTCATTGAAGATTAACCGGGGGGAAATTGTTGTGTTGATGGGGGCGAACGGGACGGGAAAAACCACCCTGCTGAGAACCATCATGGGGATCAAGCAGCCAGAAGCAGGTCGGATCATCCTGAATGGGCGGAGTGTAGAAAAAATGACCGTAGCCCAGCGGGCCAGGCAGATGGCTTATCTTCCACAGGATCCTAATGCGATGCTGTTTGCCGACCGGGTTCAGGATGAGTTAATGATCACCATGCGAAACCATCAGATGCCTTTTGAGTGGGAGGCAGCAGCAGCGTTGTTGTCCCAGTTAGGTCTCTCTGAGAAAATAGATGCCTACCCACGTGATTTGAGCACTGGAGAACGGCAGCGCACTGCCTTGGGTGCGGTCACGATAACCCATCCGGGTGGGCTGCTGCTGGATGAGCCCACGCGGGGGATGGATTATGCGGCCAAACAGGCTCTGGGAGATTTATTAAAGCGATGGCGAGAGGACAACATAAGCATACTTCTGGTCACGCATGATGTTGAATTTGCTGCACAATGTGCAGACCGGGTGATGGTGCTGGGTGAAGGCACTCTCCAAAGGATGGGAGAAGCCAGATATGTGTTATCAAAAGAACCGGGATTGACCACTCAGGTTGCCCAATTATTTCCTGACCGGGGATGGATCATTCCGGAAGATGTGTTGTATAAATAAAAGAAGAGCACCTTTGAGGGTGCTCTTCTGCGATAACTGAGGAAAATCAGTCTTCGACAACTTCCTTTTTCTTGCGTTCGACCAGTTCTGGTTCAGCGGGAGCGGCAGCGGCTTCGGCGCTTTCTTCAGCGGCGGTAGACGTCACAGACACAATCATTTCATTCATGTCATCGAGGAACTCGACATTCGGAATGGTGGGCAGATCAGCCAGGGTGATGCCATCGCCGATTTTCTTGAGGCCAGAGATATCGACAGTGATGGAAGCGGGCAGATCCTGCGGGAAGCATTCCACTTCGATTTTATCAATGCCATTAACCACAATGCCGTTGAAATCTTTGACAGCAGGAGAAACGCCAACAATTTCAACATTGACTTTGGCGCGGATTTTTTCGGTAAGAGAGACGGCCTGGAAGTCAACATGCAGGAGGGAATTGGCCACGTAATTGCGCTGCTTTTCGCGCACGAGGGTGGCGTATTCTTCGCCTTCAACATTGATGGTCACCAGGGTGGTATTGGTGGCCAGGGAGAGCAGGCGGGTGGTTTCTTTCAGATCCATGGTGATGGCGATGGGGTTGACGTGATGGCCATAAATGACACCAGGGAGTTTGCCTTCACGGCGCAAAAGGCTGACCTTTTTGCCTGTGACAGTGCGACGGGTGGCTTGGATAACGATTTTTTCCATTTTATTTTCCTTCGAGCGCCTCTCACCCCGGTGGGGTTACCTTCGCTCATTGAGAGAATTTAGTTTTCGCTGAACCAGCGACGGGAAATTTTAGCCGTGAATGGCGGTTTCGTCAAGGGTTGGACGGCGCGTGCAGGGTGAAGAGAGTAATTTCTGGGCGGCAGTTGAGGCGGGCAGGCGGATTGGCGGCGCCAATGCCGCGGTTGACGTATAACAGCATGTTGCGAACCTGATAAAGGCCCATCCGGAACTTGGTGGCATAGCGGGGTACAAGGAATGGAGAACCCAGGGGAAGTATGACCTGACCGCCGTGACTGTGACCAGAAATTTGCAGGTCAAACCGGCTGAGTTTTGAATAGTCGTCTGCAAAATCAGGCTCGTGTATCAACAAAATGGCGGCGCCTTCGGCAGGCAGGCTTTGTAAGGCGAGGTCGATATCATTATGGTGTTCCCATCCATCATCCAGGCCGACAATGTGAAGCGAAGCTGTTCCACGTTGAAGGGTGTAGACCTGGTTGGGCAGCTCAATTATCCCAGCGTTTTGCAAAACGGATCTGACCAAAGGAGCATTTTCCCAATAATCATGATTTCCCAACACAGCCAGGGAGGCGGATTTGGGGGCAAGTTCATTCAGAACGGGCAGAACCAGCGGTGCATATTTATCACCATCATGATAAACAAAATCACCCGTCAGCACCACCAGATCGGGCTGTAATTCATTAATGGTTTTGATAACCTGCGTATAGTAGTCGTGATTAAAGGTCGGACCGGCATGCAAATCGCTGATTTGTACGATTTTCAATTCTTCAAACGCTGGATCAAGATGCGGCAGGGTGAGATCCATCTGTTCGACCTCAACCCAATAGGGTTCAATAAAAATAACATATGCCAGCAAGCCTACCAGGAGAATGAGCAGGCCGATGAGGGTTCTTAGAAAGATTTTTCGAAAGGGATGTGTGGAAATGTGGCACCTCGAATTCGATATGGAAATGCTTTGAGTATACCAGATAGATTGGCTGATCTGAAATATCAGACGCCCTTTCGTGTTACAATTAGTTTTTACCACACTTTTTTTGAGGAGACAGGATGAATATCGGGCTTTTACTTTCCTTTATTTTTGCCATAATGGTTCAAGCTGTTCTACCCATTGTCCTGGCTTTTATCATAATAAAAAAACTGAAAGCATCCTGGACTCTGATCAGCGTGGGCTCGTTAATTTACATCAGCGGACAGGCGTTGATCATGTTTATTCCTGACCTGCTTGCCCAACAAGGCATTGTCCTTTTCCCAGAAGAAGCGACAACTTCCATGCAGACTATCATCACAGCGACGCTGATGATTGCCATTATAGAGGAAACATGCCGTTACGTGGCCTACACCCTTTTAAAACAACCGTCTCAGGATGTAATTCCATCGGTGACAATTGGCCTGGGACACGGCGGGTTTGAATGCCTGATCAGCGCTGGCATGCCCATCACCATGATGGTAGTGGCAATGGTGGTGGCTCAGTTTTACCCTGAAACGCTCACTACTCAGGGCGTGGATCAAAGCGTGATTGATAGTTTCTGGAGCACGGCCTGGTATGTTCCGGTTCTGGGAGCTTTGGGCCGGCTGGCAATGGTGGGAAATCACATTTTCCTGTCGTTCCTGGTGATGCGGGTTTTCCAGCAGAAAAACTACCTGTATTTACTGGCAGCCATGGCCTGGCATGGGGTGATCTATTTCATGGGGATGTATTTGTCCTCCCTGAATTATTCGAATGAATTGATCAACCTGGTATTAATCGGATCGGGATTTATCAGCCTGTATCTTCTTTATTTGATGGTTGGCAAGGAATTGATTGCCGCATGGACAGGCCAACCAAAGGCTAAGCTGGCAGAAGAATGATCCCTTACCAGCACGTCCCTCTCCCCTCTGCTGTGCTCAATGTCGCCTCTCCTGATACCAATGGCGGCCCCATGATATTGCTCATTCATGGTCTGGGCTCAACGGCAGACATGTGGCAACTGCAGATGCCGGTGCTGGAACAAAATGGGTTTCGGCCAGTTGCCATGGATATTCCTGGTTTCGGTCAATCTCATTTCCTGAAAAAAGGCTGGTCCATTCGCCGGGCAGCCGGGACTCTGGTGGAATACCTGGATATGAAGCAGGTGGATCGGGCTGATATCGTCGGGATTTCGATGGGAGGCACGGTAGCCCTGACCCTGGCGCTGGATTATCCTGAACGGGTCAGGCGTCTGGTTTTAGTGAATACGTTTGCCCGGTTACGGCCGGATACGGCAGGCGGATGGTTTTATTTTCTCAAACGGGCTGTGATGATTTCCACCATGGGGATGGAAGCGCAGGCCAGATTTGTCTCGCAGCGAATTTTTCCAGGACCAGATCAGGCTGAATTAAGGGAAGAATTGTTCAAACAGGTGATGCAGGCTGATCCTGCGGCTTATCGCGGGACCATGAAGGCGTTGGGCCTGTTTGATGTTCACCAACGCTTGAGAGAAATTCAGGCAAGAACGCTGGTAGTGACCGGTGCCAATGACACGACGGTCAGACCGGCCAATCAGGCTGAACTGGCGCTAAAAATTCCCAACGCCAGGCAGGTGATGATTCCACGGGCCGGGCATGCCGTGGTGATTGATCAGGCTGAGGTATTCAACCAGGAATTGGTGGATTTCCTCAAATCTTGAGGTCAGATTTCCCAATCATATTTTATTAGAGCGCGAATGAAGGGCTTGCCCTGGTAGTAGTCAATGACAGCAACCCAGGTGCGCCAATCCATATCCATTCCAGCTGGAGCAAGGCGATAGAGGGAGTAATATTGACTGTTGGCAAATGCTGGCGGCAGTGCGGGCGAATAGGTGGTTCCTCCTGTAGCCAGCACGTTACAATGTTCAGTATATTCGGCTTGAAACACATCCTGCAATTTTGGCAAAACAATGTCTGAAAATGTTCCTTGTTGTGGTAAGCCGCTGCCAGGCTGGGTGCCCCAGAATTTTGTCTGCGAGCTGCCAAAGATATCCCGAACTTCAGCCCGAGTGAGAGTGACCTCAACTTCTTCACGTTGGAAGAATATACTCAGGCCGTTTTCAGGGTGCACCAGCGATGCCAATAGATCACCATCTTTCACAAGCAGCGCTTTGCCAAACAATTTAAACAGGCTGGTTATGCGATCATCTTCACAGAAAGGCGGGGATGTGGGGGTAGGCAGAAGGGGAAGTGGGGTAGCGGTGGTTGCGGCAGGTATATGCGGCGCCTGTGTAGGAGGGTTGCCCGTCACCACAACGGTGATCACCTGAGGGGTGGGGTTGAAAGACACTGTCCAGGAGCAGGCTGTTTGAATCAGCACAAGAACAATGAGAGATAGAAAAACGCGGCGCATGGCGATCCCTATGGTTAGAAAAGAATTAACAGAAGTTAATAGATTTTAGCATAAAAGGCTGCAGACGGTTGACCAAAGTTGGGTGATGGTATAATAATTGGAAGAATTTTGGAGATATTCATTTCCTCAATTTCATTCCATTTTTTGAGGAGTCATCATGATCGAAATTCGACAGGTTGATCTGACGTCCAGGGAGCAGATTCATCAATTTGTGCGTTTCCCTTACCAACTTTATGCAGGTTGCGCTCAATGGGTTCCCCCTTTTGATGATGATGTTAAGACAATGCTCAATAAGAAGAAGCATCCATTTTATGAACATTCTGATGCAGATTTCTTTGTAGCCCTCAGAGATGGCGAAATTGTGGGGAGGATTGCTGCTTTAGAGAATCGTCCCTTTAATCGGGTGCATAATGCCAAAGAAGCAGAGTTTTACCTGTTTGAGTGTGAGGATGACCAAGATGTGGCCAATGCCCTGTTCAACCGCTTATTTGAGTGGGCGCGAGCGCGTGGATTGGAACGGATTGTTGGTCCGAAAGGCTTTGGCCCCCTGGATGGATACGGTATTCTGGTTGAGGGTTATGATGAACGCCAGATGATGAACATGATGAATTACAACCCGCCTTACTATGTGAACTTGTTGGAAAAAATTGGCTTTACCAAAGAGGTTGAATTTATTTCGTGCTACATCATTAATGAACTGTTCCATATGCCTGAAAAGGTTCACCGGGCAGCAGAATTGGTGCAAAAACGGGGCACATTTGAGGTATTGCGTTTCAAGAGCAAAACGCACCTCAAAGGCTGGGCAAAGAAAATTGGCGAGGCTTACAACAACACTTTTGTTAAGAATTGGGAATATTACCCTCTGAGCGATAATGAAATTAAGCTCGTGCTGGACAATGTGATGATGGTGGCTGACCCCAGGCTGATTAAGATCATCACTCATAAAGAAGATGTGGTTGGCTTCCTGTTTGCATTTCCGGATGTATCGGCTGCCATGCAAAGGGCCAAAGGGCAGCTTAATCCCATTTCGATTGCAGATTTGCTGCTTGATTTCCGTCGCACCAGGCATATTTCTTTCAATGGCATGGGTGTGCTGCCTCAATATCACGGTATGGGCGGCAACGCGCTGCTTTATTCAGAGCTTGAGAAAACAGTCAATGAATTTCAGCGTTTTGAGCATGCTGAATTGACTCAGGTTGCAGACACGGCTGTTCAGATGCGTAAAGACCTGGAGAACCTGGGTACCAAGCCTTATAAAAACCATCGGGTTTATCAGATACGTCTGTAATCTCAAAGATGACATCACCGCGTGGAAAATCAGCCACGCGGTGATGCTTTTTAGGGTTGCCCGGAGCGCTATTCTGCTTTAAAATGGATGCGTGGAACATCAGTGGACTCTCATCATTGTTGTCGTAACTTATATTGGTATTGCCATTGGCAGTTGGCCAAAAATCAAGTCAAACCGCGCAACTGTGGCGTTGATGGGCGTTGGTTTATTACTTGTGTCAGGACAGATTCCATTCGAAAAGCTGCCATCCTATCTTGATTTTGACACGCTGATCCTTTTGTTCAGCATGATGATTATCAATGCCAATCTGAAGCTGGCTGGTTTCTTCACCCTAGCCGGCAATAGCCTCCTAAAAGTAACCCGCTCGCCGCGTTTTTTCTTATTAATTGAGATTGTGCTGGTAGGTATTTTAAGTGCCTTATTTTTGAACGACACTATCTGCTTGATGTTGACTCCCTTCATCCTGACAATGATGACGGCGGTCAAACGAAATCCAATTCCATACCTGATTGCCCTGGCGACGGCTTCCAATATTGGGTCAGTAGCTACATTGACTGGCAACCCGCAAAACATGATTGTGGGTGTGGCCTCAGGTATCTTGTATTTGAACTTCACAGCGGCTTTGCTTCCAGTGGCTCTGCTGGGTTTAGGAATGATCTGGCTTGTTCTGGTCTGGTTGTACCCGGCAGAATTTTCAGGTGGCCTTTTTTCCGAGATTGAACCAGAAAAGATTGCAATATCGCGGTGGTCGTTGATCAAAAATGTAGGTGTGGTTTTGGGTTTGCTGGTGGCTTTTTTGGCTGGGGTGCCAGTGGCTGAAGCGGCCTTTCTGGCTGCCTGTGTTCTCCTTTTCACCCGGCGGGTGCAGCCACACCTGGTCTTTGCAGAGTTTGATTGGGGTCTGCTGGTATTCTTTTCTGGTTTATTTATTGTAAGTGGATCACTTGAGAGCAGTGGGTTGACCAAATCGCTGTTTGACGCCATGTCCATTAAAAGTGATATTAACATGTGGACCTTTTCAGGCCTGACCGTGGTTTTAAGTAATTTGGTTTCAAATGTGCCGGCGGTTTTGTTGTTGAAATCGGTCGTTCAAAACATGGCTCAACCTGAGGGCGGATGGCTGACCCTGGCTGCGGCATCCACTCTGGCTGGAAACATGACTCTGCTGGGATCAGTAGCCAACTTGATTGTGGCCGAAATCGCCTCCCGCTGGCGGGTCGAAATCTCTTTTTGGGAATATACCCGGGCGGGATTTATCATTACCATCCTATCCCTGATCACTGGATTGGGCTGGATGCAACTTTTCTTGTGGCGGTGAATATGAACCTTGAACAACACACCATGATCATGGGAATTATCAATCTTACGCCGGACAGCTTTTCGGGCGATGGACTGTTAAAATCAATGGATCCCGAAAGCGCTGCCGTGGCGCAGGCGAAGATTTTTATTGCCGCAGGGGCTGAGATTCTCGATGTGGGAGGGGAGAGCACCCGGCCTGGGGCAATGCAAGTTGACCAAGAAGAAGAACTAAGGAGAGTCGTTCCGGCAATCAAAGCCATGCGCGAGGCTGGAATTGGCGCCATCATTTCTGTGGACACCTACAAATCTCGGGTGGCTCAAGCCGCGCTTGAGGCTGGGGCCAATTGGATCAATGATGTTTGGGGGCTCAGGGCGGATCCCGAACTGGCAAAAGTTGCAGCGAACTGGAATGTGCCTATCATCCTGATGCATAATCGTTCCAATCCAGCAAATTCAGAAATCAGGGAGCATTTGGGCGGTCGCTATAAAGAAATGGTTTATCAGGATTTGATTGAAGACATCAAGAACGATTTATTGGAAAGCATCAGTATGGCCAAAGCGGGCGGTGTTAAGGATGAAAATATCATCCTGGACCCGGGTTTGGGTTTTGGAAAAACGGTTGAGCAGAATCTGATTTTACTCAATCGTTTGAATGAAATCTGCGATTTGGGGTATCCTGTTCTGTTGGGCCCATCCCGAAAATCATTTATTGGATACACGTTGAATCTGCCTCCAGATGATCGCCTGGCGGGTACAGCGGCTGCTGTCATCCTGGGAGTTGTTCGTGGGGCAAAAATTATTCGTGTTCATGATGTGCCTTTCATGGTCCGGGTGGCTCGGATGACAGACGCCATCATAAACTCATGCGCGCATTAAACACTTATCTGGCTGTACGCGGGCGAAACCGCCGGAAAAACCAGACTCAGGCCAGCACCCGGCAGAGAATGGGGCGGTTTGGGCTGGGGGTGGGGGCGCTTTTTAGCCTGTGTGTGGCTTTTTCCTTGCTGGCTGCAGGCTGGCTGGCTGTGGAAGTGACGCACAACCTGCCGTCTGTGTCTCGAATTCCTGACCTGCTTGATGCGCCAAATGGCCTCTATTTACAACCTGTCAGACTGTATGACCAGAGCGGGTTGGTTTTACTTTATGCCAGTGCAGAAGGTCCTAGAAAGGTAATTCCTGTACAGGGAAATACGCCGTCTGGTTCCAGCCAGGAATATTTACCCCCTGCGTTGGTCATGGCCACTTTGGCGACAACCGACCAGGATTTTTGGACCAACCCTGGATTTTCTCTCCGAAATGGATTAGATGGAAATCCCAGAACCCTGGCCGAACATTTGGTGAGAGAATTTTTGCTGGAAGGGGAAACTGAATCATGGCAGAAGGCGGCCCGGATGCGCCTTCTGGCGGCCCAGCTTACCGCCACATACGGACGAGAGCGTATTTTGGGCTGGTTCTTAAATAACCAATATTATGGACAGGGAGCCTATGGCATTGAGGCGGCAGCCCAGACCTATTATTCAAAACCGGCAGCCACCCTGGAACTCAATGAAGTCATGGCTCTGGTGGCCATGGGCCAGTCGCCTGAATTTGATGCCCTGACTGCGCCAGAAGTGGCTTATGAAAATCAGCAGAAAGTTGTAGATCTGCTTGATAAGAAAAAGCTGCTCTCTCAAGATCAGATCGCCTTCGCGAGAAGGCAGCCAACCCTGGCGCCAAAAAAACAAGACGAAGTATTGCTGGCGCCAGCTTTTGTTGCCCTTTCTTTGCGTCAGCTTGAGAATAAGATCGGCCGGGTAAGGCTGGAGCGGGGCGGGTTAATTGTGCGAACTTCACTAGACCTGGATTTACAAAAGGGGCTTACCTGCGCAATTCAGGAGCAGATAAAAAGGGTTGAAGGGGGGACATTGCAGGATGAAATGGGTGATTGTGAAACAGCCTGGCTTTTGCCAACAGATGTCAATTTAACCCATGATGCAGGGCTTCAAGCCAGCGGCATTATCCTGGACCCGATTAATGGGAGAATATTGGCACTGACGGGGGATATGAGCCTGGCAGGTGGTGAAATGGGGTTCACCCGTTCACACGAGGCAGGTACTCTTCTGACGCCATTTATATATTTATCAGCATTTGTCAGGGGATACGGGCCTGGATCTCTGGTATGGGATATTCCCGCATCGCTTCCTTCCACAGCCCACGATGTGGGCGATCTGGATTTCCACGGTCCGCAGCGGATTCGCATGGCGATGGTAAATGATTACCTGGCTCCAGCCGCTCAATATCTGGCGGAAATTGGTCCAGGAAACGTTTGGGGAACGGCGGAGGCTTTGGGATTGCCGGCAATTTCAGGCGAAGCTTTGCCATTTTCAGGCGGGCGGATTTCTTTGATGCAGGCAGCACAAGCATTTGGTGTTTTTGCAGCTAATGGACAATTGAGGGGCCAACAGGTGATGCAGGGGAGGTTGAGCAGCTCGGCCTTACTGCGTATAGACGAATCAAATGGTAATACTTTGCTGGATTGGAGTCAGCCTGTATCGCAATCCGTCATTACTGAGCCGTTGGCTTACCTGGTCAATCATGTGCTCAGTGATGAGGCGGCAAGGTGGCCAACGATGGGATATCCCAACGACCTTGAAATTGGCAGACCGGCGGCAGCAAAAATTGGCAGAACCACGGACGGGTTTGATACCTGGGTGGCTGGATATACACCGCAGCGAGTGGTGGTCATCTGGGCAGGACGGGATCAGGAAAACAATGGTAAAGCTGTTGATTTACATACGGCAATGGGACTGTGGCATGCTATCATGCAATACACGGTCAGGAATCTTCCCCCAGAGGGCTGGAGCAGGCCCGCAGGTATCAGTGAAGTGACCGTTTGTGACCCTTCAGGGCTGCTGCCATCACAAGATTGTCCTTCAGTGGTTTCTGAAGTGTTTCTCACAGGAAATGAACCTACAACCGTGGATAATTTGTACCGTTCATACCGGATCAATCGGGAAACTGGACGGCTGGCGACCATTTTCTCGCCACAGGCTTTGGTGGAAGAAAAGGTGTTTATGCTGGTGCCGCTCAATGCCCGCGAATGGGCTGCTGATAATAAAGTGGAAATGCCCCCTGACCTTTATGATGCAATTCAGATACCCGAGTCACAGCCTGATATCAATATCACCTCGCCAGGCTGGTTTTCCGTGGTTGGCGGAGAGGTCCGCATCATTGGTTCGGCAGCAGGGGACAACTTTTCTTCTTACCGGTTGCAAGCTGGAAGCGGGTTAAACCCTGAAAACTGGTTGGAAATTGGCAGTGAATCTTTGCAGCCTGTTAAAAATGACGTATTGGCTGTCTGGGACACCAGCCATATGGCTGATGGATTATATGCCATCCGGTTAACCGTCGTTAATAAGGAAAAACGGATTAATACTGCCATTTTACAGGTCACCGTAGACAATACACCCCCAAAAGCGACTCTTTTATACCCCCACAATGGGGATATTTTTAAGGGTGATCAGAAACAAATCGTGTTCAGGAGCAATCCTGAAGATGAAAGCGGTATCAGCAAAGTGGAATGGTGGTTGGATGATATGCTTATTGGAGAAACCCGGCAGTCGCCATTTATACATGTTTGGAACGTAAAAAAAGGATCACACCAATTACGAGTGAAGGTTTTTGATCAGACTGGCCAATCCAGCGAGACATTCCCGATCTATTTTTCTGTAAAGTAAACCTTATGCCTTCAATCTTATCTATTTTTGCCATTGTTTTTGCCAGCTTTACAGCCCTGCTGTTACCAGGCGCAGCTCTATATGTCTGGCTGCCAGTCCCCCGGCCTAAACATTTCATCCTCAAGTTGATTGATATCATCGGATTGAGCATTGCCCTGACCGCAATTGTTCTGCAGCTGACCTTCTGGTTGAATTTTCAAATCTCCTGGCTGGGTTTGGGGGTAATAGAAGGGGTGTTAGCCATCATCTGGCTGACCGGCATAAAAAAGCATTATTCTGGACTGACCCTCAAAGGTGAGTGTATTTTCAGTATCGCAGGTTTGACGATGGGCGCTGGGGCCATTGGCTGGCGTTTTCTTCAGGCAAAGGACCTGGTATTGCCTGCCTGGACGGATTCATTGCATCATGTGTTGATTGTTCGATTGATTTTGGAAAACGGCAGGCTGCCGGTGGATTTTTCACCATATATGCCGACACCATTTTTTTATCATTTTGGCTTTCACGGTGTGACGGCGGTATTTTCAATTTTTTCAGGCACAACCCCAGATCAAAGCGTGCTGATCATGGGACAGATTCTCAACGGTTTGATTGCTCTGGCAGTCTTCAGACTGGCTTATGCCTTATGCAAGGATTGGCGGGTGGCCTTTGGTGCCGGAGCTCTGGCCGGTTTCGCCACCCATATGCCGGGATATTTCTTAACCTGGGGCAGGTATACACTGGTGACTGCTCTGGTTTTGCTGCCTCTGGCAATGACCAGCTTGCTCGAGATGCTGGAACCAGTGGAAAAGAGACAGGCCTGGTTTCGCGGATTGACAACCGCCTTGTTGATGGCGGGTGTTTTATTCACGCATTATTTGGCAGCCTATGTTTTGGCCATTTTTGGCTTTTTGATTGTCATTAATGCAAGCTGGACCTTTTTCCGTCAGAAGCAATTGGATTGGTCTGTGGCCGGACCTTTGTTGGGTTCGGGAATTGCCAGTGTTTTGCTGTGCCTGCCATGGATTCTAAGAATTTATCATTATACGTCTCACTGGTATGCTGTAAAAGGGGTGGCTCTGCAATTGGAGGATCAGGCTTTCAGAGATTATGCCTCTTATCTGTGGTACCTGGCTGGTCCCAACCATAATTATCCGATCCTGGCGATTGGGCTGGTTGGGATCATAGCCCTTCTCCTCAGTAGAAAGCAATTTTCTTTTGCTGTTTGGAGCCTGATCGTTGCAATGGGGGCTTTGCCAGCCGGGTTATACCTGCAGCCATTTAAACCCGAGCATTTATTAATGCTCACTTTTATGCCTGCGTCCATTTTGTGTGCCAGACTGCTGGTATGTTTGGGAGATCGTATTGGAAAAGTGATGCCCCCGCCCATAGTCGGAAAAATCCTCGCTGGTGCTGCCATCTTATTTCTGCTGATTTGGGGGGCCAGGGATTCGCAAAATATTCTGAACCCTGGAACGGTTTTTACAACAGCAGAGGATGCCAAAGCTTTGGCCTGGATCAAGGAAAATACACCGGCTGATGCGCGGTTTTACATTAACGTGGTAGGATGGCGTCCAGAGGCATACCGCGGAGTGGACGGCGGGTGGTGGATTCTTCCCATCACCGGACGCGGGGTTCTGGTTCCTCCCATTATTTATGAATGGCAGTACAGCGATTACAATATCAAGATAAACCAATGGGCTTCTGTAACCAGTCATTTGACCACTTGCAGCCCGGAATTTTGGTCAGTGGTAAAAGAAGCCAAGCTTAATTACTTATATTTGCGAAAGGGAAGCGGATCGTTACAACCCGACGCTGTTCAATCTTGCAAAGGGATCAATGAAATATACCAACAAGGAAATGTTTGGATCTATGCATTGGATCAAAGCGGCCTGTGGTAGAATTTGACTGGAGCGAAAATAACATGGACAAAATAATCATTAAGGACCTTGGTGATGGTTTGATTTTACGCCGGTCAAACCAGGGTGATACCGATGCATTGGCAGCGTTTAATGGAAAAATCCATCCTGATAATGAAGCGGAGAGAATGCCCATTGAAGACTGGACGCGGGATTTGATGGAAGGGGAGAATCCAGGATTTAATCCAGATGGTTTCACAATCGTGGAGGATAAAGCCAGCGGTCAAATTGTTTCAGCGATGTGTCTGATTAACCAGACGTGGACTTATGAAGGTATCCCTTTTGGTGTGGGACGCCCTGAACTTGTGGGCACTCTGCCACAATACCGCCGGCGAGGACTGGTCCGCGAACAATTCAAAGTGATTCATGAATGGAGTGAGCAGCAGGGTGATCTGGCTCAGGCGATTACCGGAATACCGTATTATTACCGCCAGTTCGGTTATGAAATGGCGGTTTACCTGGATGCAGGGCGTTTTTGCAGCCTCCCAGCACCTGTTGAAGAAGAGGTATTTGAATTAAGAAAAGCGACAGAAGCAGATGTTCCGTTTATGGCCCTGTGCTATGAGAACGGGCATCAAAGGGGTGTGTTGAATTGCCTTTGGAACGAAGCCCAATGGAAACATGAGCTTAAGAAACGCCCTAAAAATATTAACCGGCGTGATTTGTTCATTATTCAGAGAAAAACCGGCGAACAGATGGGATATATTGCGGCAGCACCTACATTGTGGGGGAGCGATGTCGTTGTGATTACTTCCTTTGAACTTAAACCCAAGGTAAGCTGGTGGGAAGTGACCCCCTTCATAGCACGCGCATTGGGCAAACTGGGTGAAACCTTTGCTGCTTCTGAAAATTCTGAACACGGCGCATCAGGCGGAAAAACGGTTCAATCCATTGGATTTGTGCTTGGGGAGGAACATCCTGCTTACCAGATCTACGGTTACCGGATGCGTAAAAAAGCTTCATATAATTGGTACCTGCGAGTTCCTGATATGATTAAGTTCCTGACCCGGATCTCGCCAGTGCTTGAAAAACGCCTGGCAGATTCTATCTGCATCAATTATACCGGAGAGCTGATCACTCATTTTTACCGCAGCGGCATCAGGTGGACTTTTGAGCAGGGAAAAATAACAAACCTGGAACCGTGGCAGGGCGAATGGCACGCTGCTGGAGCCTGCTTCCCTGATTTGACTTTTCTGCAGCTTGTTTTTGGTTATCGTAATTTGGCAGACCTGGAAGATATGTTCGCTGATTGTTGGGCCCATAATGAAAAGGCCATGCCGCTTATTAACAGCCTTTTCCAAAAGAAAGCTTCATATTTATGGCCGATCAGTTAGGGGTTCGTAAATGAAAAAACGGATATTTATTATAGCCCTTTTTAGCCTGGTTCTGGGCATTTTTCCTCAATCAGATGCGCAGATGGCTTTTTCATCTGAGGAGATGAATTCTTACGCCGGACTGCCACTCTGTCAACCGGGGCTTTTCCCAACCCAACCAGATACCTGTCTTCCTCTCGGGCCATCATCTTTTTTAATGAAGATGGCTTCTGAAGGAATCATCTGGCCAATGCGAGATTTACCAGCGGTTTCACCGGATCCGGCATTATCTCAGCTTGACACCCCTTATCTGGTGGTGACCAAGGATGCCATTCCGCTCTATGCCAGCATGGAGGATACCACTGCGGCGCAGACCCTAGCTTCAGGGATGAAATATCTGGCCATTCAGCAGCGCGTTGATAATGACTCAGGGGTTTTCTACCAGCTTAAAACAGGCTGGTGGGTCAAAGCTGGCGAAGCGGGGGCATCATGCTGCATTTATGCTGGAAGATTTCAGGGCCTGACATTCAAGCAAAATCCGACCAACTCTTTTGGATGGATTATTGAAACTGCCATCAGCCGAACGGGGCCAGGTTATGCCTTTCCAGAAACAAGTCACTCCATGAATCGAGAGACGGTCGTGCAAATCTACGGCACTCAGGAAGCCGACAAGACCACATGGTATCGTATTAACCTTACGGAATGGGTAGAACGCCGTTATATCCGCCAGCTGGTTCTGCATACCACACCGCCTGCGGGAGTGAACAACGGCCGGTGGATTGAGGTTAACCTGTACGAACAGACCTTGAGCGTCTATGAAAATGGGAACCTGGTTTTTGCCACTCTGATTGCCAGCGGAATGGATCCCTTTTTTACACGCCCCGGATTATTCCAGATATATAAGAAGAAACCGCTCGAAACCATGAGCGGGGCATTTGAAGCAGATAAATCTGATTTTTACTATCTAGAGGACGTGCCGTGGACGATGTATTACGATGAAGCCCGGGCGCTTCATGGGGCATATTGGCGGGCTATGTTTGGATATCCGCAATCACATGGGTGTGTAAATTTATCTCCGGGGGATTCGCATTGGCTTTACGATTGGGCCAATGAAGGCGACTGGGTATATATTTGGGATCCCTCCGGCCAGACTCCGGCTGATCCGAAATTTTACGGACCAGGCGGCGCATAAAAAAGAGAGCGGAATGGGTACAGGCCATTTCCGCTCTCTTTTTATTTGAGTCTGTTTACGGTACGAGGGTTACAACAACGCTTTCAAGGACGACATCTCCGGGAATGCGGCTGCCCTGCTGGCGAATGATGAGGCGGGCATTGGTTTCTTCCTCCACCTGATAGGGAATCTGGGCTTCAAAATAGGAGTGAGAATTATCGGGTTTCATGGGGAGTAGGAACTGGCACGATCCTAGAAATTTTCCCGTGGATGCATATAGATCCAGGAATATGGGGCTATCATTTACCGGCCGCGCCATTCCTTCGACAAGCAAGGTGCCACCTTCAACCCGCTGGTCAGGTTTGGGGAGCCAGAAGTCAAATGCCAACCGGTCATCCAGAGGACGGGTGATTTGGGGCTCACCCAGAGTCAGAAGGATAACATCCACTGAAGCCAGAGAAATCGGCCGGCCAAATTCGTCATCCATGGTCACCTGCAAGCGGGCTGTTTCGGCGACGCTGGCAATTTCAAAATCAACATTCTGAGAAAGTACCATGGTAGTGCCCTCATCATTGCCATAACGCATCACCCGGCGGGTGATCATGCGGCCATCCTCGCCAATCAACTCGAGCCGAAAGACGCCTTCAGCGCCTGTGTGGATGATTCCTTCGATGCGGAAGGGTGAGGTTACGCGAGACAGGGGGCCGGGTGCAAGAATTTGCGTATAGGCTTTGGAGACACCCGGAGTGGGAGTCATTGTGGGGGTGTTTGATGGGCGGCGTGTGGGGGTGACAGTTGGGGTGCGGGTAGGGCGGGGCGTAGCAGACGGCAGCGGCGTTTTGGTTGGCGTGCGGGTGATGGTGGGGGTGGCGGTCCAACAGTAGGGGCCCCAGCAGGGGGTTGGCGCCAGAGGAGCAGCCATGCGTTCGGCAATACTGGTTTCCTCAATTGAAAACACATCAGACGCGGATTTTGAGGTGGGGGTTGGCACTGGTGAAGGGGTATCATCAACCGGCGGATTCTGCTGGCCAAGCGTCGGGCTGGGTGTTAAGGTGTGCGTGAACCCTTCTACCGCCACGTCCGCTGGATTAGCTGTTGGAACTGCGTATGTGGGCGGAATGGTAGGAAGAGGGCCAAAAAGGTCAACGCTCTGACAACCCGTCAAGCATATGCAGATGAGCAGAATGAGAAGAGAGATGAGATGGCGTTTCATGCGGTGGTATATTTCTTTATGGTGCTATCGAGGGTGGAAAGGCTGATCGGTTTAAGCAGGTATTCCTGAGCGCCAACGGCCTGAACGGTTTCCCGGTCATTTGGTGAAACTCCAGCAGAAAGGAAGACAACGGGAATTTTTTGGGTTGAGTCCTGAGCACGCAAAACTCTAACCACTTCGACGCCATCCATATCGGGCAGGCGCATATCCAGCACGATCAACTGAGGTTGTTTTTCGGCGGCAATTTTAAGCGCCTCCTGACCAGAGTGGGCCAGAAGAGTCTGGTGGCCGAGCAAAGAGCAGGCCTTATCCAGGGTAATTAAGCTGAGAAAATCATCATCAATAAAGAGAACAATGGCCATAGATATATCCAGGTGGGTAAAGCGAGAGCTTTACCCACCTCTTGAGGGTCCTAAAGTTTGTAGATTTCGGTGTATTTATTGGTCAGATAGCGAATATAGGGTGTTGGATCAATTTTGGATCCGGTTACCCGCTGTACCAGCGTTTGAGGCTCAAATTTAGCCCCATGTTGATGGATCTTTTCGCGCATCCACCCCAGAAGAGCAGAGAAATCACCTTTTTCAATTTGAGAAGGGATAGATGGAATATCTTTCAGCATGGTTTCCCAGAGTTGAGCTGAAACCAGGTTTCCCAAGGCATAGGTGGGGAAGTACCCGATCAGGCCTGCCGACCAGTGGACGTCCTGCATGACACCCAGAGCGTTTGTAGGTGGAACCACCCCCAGGTAATCTTTCATGCGGGCATTCCAGGCTTCAGGGAGATCTTTAACGGCCAATGAGCCTTCCATGAGGGAAATTTCAAGCTCAAGACGCAGCATCACATGCAGGTTATAAGTCGCTTCATCTGCTTCGACCCGGATCAGGGAGGGCTCAACCTTGTTGATGCCGCGATAGAAGGCATCAAGAGATACATTAGCCAGCTGTGTCGGGAAAATTTCTTTGAGGCGCGGATAGAAGAAGACCCAGAATTCTTTGCTGCGGCCAACCAGGTTTTCCCACATTCGGGATTGAGATTCGTGAACGGCCATGGAAGCGCCATTGGCTGTTGGCAGCCGGAAGAGAGTGTGACTGAGCCCTTGTTCATACATGGCATGACCGGCTTCGTGCATGGTGCTGAACAGAGCTGATGCTGAACGCTTGGGATCAAAACGAGTGGTGATACGCACATCATCCATACTGAAAGAGGTGGTGAAGGGATGGGCGGATTTATCCTGGCGTCCGCGGGTAAAGTCATACCCGAAACGGGTGATCACTTCAACGCCAAAATCCCATTGACCTTTTTCATCGTATTCAATGGTGAGGAAGGAATCGTCAATGGGCGGCTGGCTGGAAATAGCTTTCACCAACTCCACCTGGCGCGGACGAAGGGCATTGAAAATGGATTGGACTTCTGCCGTTTTCATGCCGGGTTCAAAATCGTCCAGCAGAGGATCATAGATATGATCATAAGGGGCAAAGAAAGAGGCATATTCCCGGCGCAGGCTCATCACGCGTTCGAGTTCAGGGAGAAAGAGCGAGAAATCGTTAGCGGCGCGTGCACGAACCCAGGATTCTTGTCCGAGAGTAGTTGCCTGTGCAAAATCAGCAACCCAACGGGAAGGAACGCGGGTGCGTTTTTGGTAATCATGGTTGACAAAACGGATCAGGCAAGCATCGTCTGAATCCGGGTCAAGGGTTGCAGCGTAAGGTTTGAGATCCTCAAGGAGCTGCCCCACTTCGGCACGGGTGAAGCTTTCATGAGCAAGGCGGTTAAGGGTTGCCAATTGATAACCACGGGCCTCAGCTCCACCCGGGGGCATGAGGGTTTGTTGATCCCAGCCGAGGACAGCGGCAGCAGCATTGATGTCGCTGACTTCATTTAATATTTCTTTGAGGCGGTTCAGTTTTTCTTCCATAAGGGCTATGCAACTCTCCAGCGCAGTGGTTCACCCTTCAAACCAGCCAGAACTTCGGTGGAAATATCCACGGCTGAGCGGCCCTGGGCTTCGACAGTCTGGGCGCCAATGTGCGGCGTGGCGACCACTTTAGGGTGGGCAACGAGGGGCGTGAGGCCCGGGGGTTCGGTGGCGAAGACATCAAGACCGGCAGCGGCAACCTGACCAGAATTCAAAGCAGCCAGGAGAGCTTCTTCGTCAATAATGCCCCCACGGGCGGCGCATACCAGCAAGACGCCCTTTTTCATCTTGCCAAAAGCTTCTGCATTGAGCATGTTACGAGAGTCGTTGGTGAGGGGAAGGTGCAGGGTGAGAATATCAGACCGGGCGTAAATTTCATCCAGAGAAACGGGTTCGGCACCCTGAGCTTTAATGACTTCGGCAGGAACTTTGGGATCGTAACCCAGAATGGTCATGTCAAAAGCAGCAGCGCGTTTGGCGACGGCTGAGCCAATGCGGCCAAAACCGATCACACCCAAGGTTTTTGTCCAAAGCTCAGTTCCTTCAAGTTCTTTCTTAATCCATTTACCGGCTTTCATGGTCGAATCAGCGCGAGGAACTTCACGAACGATGGAAAGCATGAGGCTCATGGTCAATTCAGCAACCGCCAGAGTAGTCGCAATAGGCGCATTAACGACGGTGACATTATGCGCCTTCGCCGCAGCAAGATCAATATTATCCACACCCACGCCCGCGCGGCCAACCATCTTCAATTTTTTACCGGCTTCGAATACCGCAGGGGTCACTTTGGTGCGCCCGCGCACAATCAAGGCATCAAAATCGCCAATAATTTGCAGAAGTTCATCCGCAGAAATTCCAGGGCGATCGTGCACTTCGGCAGCAGCGCGTAAAATGGATTGGCCACTTTCTTCAAGACCATCGGTGAGTAAGATTTTCCAGGTTGTCATAAAAAGAGGCTCCTTATTAAATAGAAACTAAATTGAGTGTGACGGGGAATCCCCCATAACTATTTTACCTCATTTTTTCAAATTGTTGGATTGCTCAAGCTCACGTATTTCAGCCTGACAGGCGTCATTATTTGGGGTGGATTGATAATGATTCGAAAACCAGGCCGTCAGAATTTCACCAGCAAGGGCTTCAGAGGTTGCGCGAATGGAGAGGCACAAGACATTTGCATTGTTCGTTACCCGAGCGCTTTTGGCTGTTTCAGCATCTCCACACAGAGCGGCGCGGATGCCATTGATTTTATTGGCAACGATGCTGACCCCCGTACCGGTCCAACCGAAAAGAATGCCTTCTTTACAACGCCCCGAGGCGACATCTTCCGCAACCTGGCGAGCAACTTCAGGCCAGGGAACGGATGATTTTGATTTGGGACCATAATAAATAACCTCATGTCCATGCTTTTTGAGTTGTTTTAGAGTTTCATGGACCAACGGAGCATCCATATCAGCGCCAACTGAAAGTTTCATGAGAATCCACCTGTCGATTAAATACGGGGGACAGCCTCCGGATGTTTTGTCACACATTCACCAGACGTCATTTCCCGTAAAAATCAGGGTAGGCTGCCAGGGGCAGGCCGTCGTCAATGGGATGGGTCTAAGCCCAATTACGGCGATTGCCGTAATATTGGAGTGGCAATCCACTCAAGTCAAAACAGGAGGCTGTCCTGAATCCATTGTAGCACTTTTCAAATGAAATTCAAGAGGTGGCCAGCGATTAAGATAAAAGTAATTTGTTCCAAAATGTTGACAAAAATTTCGGATCATAGTATATTAAACGGGCTTCGGCGAGGTAGCTCAACGGTGGAGCAGGGGACTCATAAGCCCTTGGTTGTGAGTTCAAATCTCACCCTCGCCACCACCATATTGGCGGAAACGCCCAAACAAAACCCCCGTAAGGGGGTTTTGTTTTTTCCATAAGGTCGCTTTGATCCAGGTACCCGGATTCAAGCAAAATGTTGGCCAATTCAGTTTGCCGGTTGAAGATAGAAAAGAACCAATTGGGCAGTTAATCAGGCGTGCCTTTTACCTGCTGAATCCGGTCCTCTGCCCAGATAACAATTTCATTGAATATGCCCGGGTTTTCTTTTTTATCAAAAGCAAAATCAATGGTCCACCAAGGGGCTTGCAAAACAGACCAGGCTACAAATTTTCCCGTCTCGTTTTCCCAAAGCGCAACATTACGGGGCTCCATTAACGCCCAGGAACTGAGGCGATAAGGAAGGTCTATATTATGTAAATGTTCAGAAGGATTGGCGGCCACCAGGGCTTCCATTGCCAGAATATCATCGAAAGAAACCAGAGGACGAATCTTCATTAAGTGATTCCCAATTCTTTGATTGAGTTGATTCGATCACGAATAGTCTTGTAATTTTTATAACCCAATGAAACCGCAGTGCGTAAAGCAGCCTCAGCTTCATCAAACCGCCCTGCTTGAGCGTAAGCCAGGGCAATATTGGCATGTGCTACCGCCACAGAGGGATCAAGTTGAATGGCTTTTTCCAGAGAAGCAATGGCGAGATTGTTTTTATTCTGGAAAAAATAAAGCGCACCCAGACTGGCATGCAATTCTGCATAGTTGGGATGAATAGCCAGTGCTTCGTTGTAACACCGCTCTGCTTCATTAAAGCGGCTCAAGCGCCGGTTCGCAATTCCCAGGCCTACCCAGGCTTTATAGGCATGAATATCTTCGGCAATGGCTTTTTCGTAGAATGGAATGGCCAGATTAGGATGGTCCAGATGATCATAAGCATTCCCGATGGCTGTGAAGACATCCATCAAGGAATATTTTTCAAGCGGCATAGGAATGGCTTTTTCAAGTTCAGAGATACAAAGATTGTATTCCCCGCGGCTATAAGCCTCAAATCCGCGGCGAACAAAAAAATCACCAGGGTTTTCATCAGGAATTTCCGGAGGTTTTTCTGGAACCTGGAAAGTTCCACAATAAGGGCATTTCGTTCCTTCCTGGTTAGGTAGAATAGGGGCGCCACAGCTCACACAGATCGATTTATGATAGTGACTGGAACCAGACATAGATTGAGCCTCCCGTCCATTTTTTTGAAGAGACAGACCTGATTTCGACCCTCTGGATGGAAAACAGCAACTCATCCAATTGACCCGTTTATAGGCTGAGATCATCCAGTAGAAGGTTTAAGATTATTATAATGCGAAAAATAAAAAGAAGCTCCCCAGTAAGAACTGGGGAGCATTTGGAGAGAGACCCGTCCGGTTTGTTCTATTTTTTGGTGTAGTATTTCGCAATATCAAATGCCACGGCGAAGACAATAATGAGACCTTTGACGATTTGCTGCCAATAAGGATTCACCCCAATGAACGTCAGGCCGTAGTTGATGACGCCGAAGATGAGCACACCGACAACAATGCCAGGAACTGTACCGATACCGCCGGAGGTGGAAACGCCGCCCACCACACAAGCCGCAATGGCATCCAATTCATACATGTTACCATAATTGTTGGTAGCGCCGCCTGTACGGGCTGCTTCTAGGACGCCGGCCAGGCCGTAGAGAGCGCCAGCAAAGGAATAGACGAGGATCAGCACTCTGGTGACGTTGATACCAGACACACGGGCAGCCTGGGGATTTCCACCAATGGCATACATATATTTGCCAATCGTAGTTTTATTATAAAGAACCCAGACAACCAAGGCCACAAGGAGTGCTATGATAACGATATATGGGATGGAATAGTCACCACTTGGACCAATATAACCTGTACCGAGGTTGGTGAAATCTGTGCGGAGGCCGCCAATAGGCTGGGAGCTGTTGGGTTCGAGGGCAAAATAGATGGAGTTCATACCATATATGATCACCATGGTACCCAGAGTGGCGATGAAAGGTGGCACGTTCAGCTTAGATACAATGAGACCATTGGCAAAGCCGATAATGATGCCCAGAACAATACAGATCAGAATGGGAACAATAACGGGAAGCTGAGGCAGATTGGGGAAGAATCGCCGGCTGTATTCAACGGTCTGCATCATGGAAGCGGACACGACTGCAGCCAACCCAACCATACGGCCAGCTGAAAGGTCAGTACCCTGGGTGATCAGGATGCCACCGACGCCAAGCGCAATGATGATGCGCGTCGCTGACATAATGAGGATATTTCGGAAGTTGTTCAGCGATAGGAATGCCGGGTTCTGAAAAGCGATCACAATGATGAGAAGCACCAAAACGATGTAAATGGCGTTCTCCATGGCGAACTTGCGAATGGCTTTGGAATTAAAATTCATCTCTTCTTCTCCGCTTATCAAGATTTACATAAATTGTGTGGCAAGACGCATGATTTTTTCCTGATTGGCTTCTTCATGTGAGAGAATTCCGGTCATGCGGCCGGTGCACATCACCATCACACGGTCAGATACGCCAAGCAGTTCGGGCATTTCTGATGAGATCATAATAATGCCTTTTCCGCGTTTGGCCAGTTCAATGATGAGCGAATAAATCTCAAATTTTGCGCCAACATCAATACCGCGAGTGGGTTCGTCAAGGATCAGGATATCTGGCTCGGTCAGCAGCCAACGGGCCAGCAGCACTTTTTGTTGGTTGCCACCAGAAAGATTCTGGATCAGGGCTTTGGTGGAAGGGGTTTTTACGCGCAATTGTTGAATACTGGCGTCTGTATCCTCACGGCATTTTCGGTTGTTAATCAGGCCAATGCGATTGATGTATTTGGTCAGATTGGCCAAAACGGTGTTTTCAAGCACAGATAGAACCGGAATAATACCTGTTACGCGCCGCTCTTCTGTCAGAAGTGCGATTTTGTGGTTTTTGGCATCGATGGGAGAGTGAATTTTCACTGGTTTCCCATCAATGGTGATGGTGCCTGACTCAACTGAACGCAGGCCAAAAATGGCTTCCACCAGTTCAGTTCGCTGAGCGCCAACCAATCCGCCAATCCCCAGAATTTCACCGCGGCGCAGGTCAAAGGAAACATCTCTAAAGGATTTTGGATTGGGTGAGGACAACCCCTGTACAGACATCAGCGTTTCACCGGGGGTGTTGGTCTTTTCAGGGAAGCGGTGCGTCAGTTCGCGGCCGACCATGCGGTTGATGATCAGATCATTGGTCAATTCCTTGGCAGGCCATGTGCCAATCAATTGGCCATCGCGCATGATGGTCACTTCATCAGCAATTTGCAGGATTTCTTCAATTTTGTGGGAGATGTAGATGATGGCTACATTTTTTGTCTTAAGATCACGGATGATCCGGAAAAGATGGTCAACCTCTCGTTCGGTGAGAGATGAGGTGGGTTCATCCATGATGATGATGCGGGAATTGAAAGAGACGGCTTTGGCAATTTCCATGGATTGGAGCTTGGAAACTGACATTTCCTTGGCTTTGGTGTCAGGGAGGATATCCATTTGCAGATCGTCCATCAATTTCTTGGTATCTGCATACATCTTTTTGTGATCCACAAATGCCAGAGGACCAATGTGGTAGAGCGGGAAGCGGCCCAGCCAGATATTTTCCATTACACTGCGGTGGGGAACCGGGTGCAGTTCCTGGTGGATCATGGAAATGCCTGTGTCCAACGCCATTTTGGGGTTATCCAGTTTGACGGGAGAGCCATTGAAGATGATTTCACCTTCGTTGGGGGTGTAAAGTCCAAACAGGCATTTCATCAATGTTGATTTGCCTGCCCCGTTTTCACCCATCAGGGCGTGAACGGTGCCTGGCCTGACTCGGAAGGTCACGTTATCCAACGCCCTAACGCCAGGGAAGGTCTTTGTGATGTTTCGCATTTCTAGAATATATTGTTCTGATTGACCCATGACATCACCTACATCTCTTTAATTGACTGACGAGAGGATTTTTTGTGCCAGTCTTGATAACCTTGCTGTTTGGATCCACCTGAAAAATGGATACGATAATAATAGCACAAAAGAAAAAACAGGTGTAATAAAATCAGGCAGTGGTGTTCAAGCGGCAGACATGGTGGGGGTGCGGTATCAAGGGATACCGCACCCCGCACTTCACTATTTATTTCAGAGCTTACTGAGCGTCAGCAATGTTGTTGAGCAGGATCATCTTGTAAGCGACCCAGATGTACTTGCCGTCAGTGATGGTGTAGCCAGTGTTTTCCTTGGTGGGGGTTTCGCCCTTGGCGAGGACGTAGGCCAGCATCAAGGTGGCTTTGCCCTGGTTCTTGGCATCATTCAGAACGGTACCGAGGAGGGTGCCGGCCTTCAGAGCTTCCAGAGCGGGGGCGGTGGCATCCACGCCCACAACGGGCATGAATTTCTTGTCAGCGCCGAAGTAGCCAGCGGCCTTGAGGGCTTCGATGGCGCCGAGGGCCATGTCATCATTGTTGGCCAGAACGGCTTCGATTTTGTCGCCATTGGCAGCGATGAAGGCGGACATTTTTTCCTGACCCTTCACACGATCCCACATGCCCGTATCTTCGGCCAGTTTTTCAACTTTGATGCCGGCATCTTCGATGGCTTTGATGGAGTACTTGGTGCGCAGTTCAGCATCCTGGTGACCGGGTTCGCCTTTGAGCATCACGTACTGCATGACGCCGTCTTTGTTCTTGTCCATCTCGGGGTGAGATTTCCAGTAGTCAACAAGGATCTGGCCTTCGAAAGTGCCGGATTCTTCAGCTTTGGCACCAACGTAGTAGACCTTATCCCATTTGGCCATGTCTTCCTGCATAGGTTCGCGGTTGAAGAAGACAACGGGGATATTCTTGGCTTTCGCCTTGTCGATGATGACGCCAGCGGCGGTGCGATCAACGGGGTTGATGGCCATGACGGTGACGCCCTTGGTCAGGAACAGATCAACCTGATCATTCTGGGTGGCCTGGGCATTCTGGCTGTCAACGAGTTCAACTTTGATCTTGCCTTCAGCTTCCTTGGAAATGGTGTTGCGGACGGCGGTCATAAAGGTGTCATCAAATTTGTAGATGGCGACCCCGGCGGTGAGTTCTTTAGCGGTTTCGGCGGGTTTATCGGCTGCCTTGGTGGCAGCGGCGGTGGGCTGAGCGCAGGCGGTCAGGATAATGCTGACAACAACGAGCAGGCTCAACAGAACCATAATTGAACGTGACTTGTGCATCTTTTCTCCTTTATTAGAAAATGAGTGGATACGATTATTGATCTTTTTTACAGATCAACTTTTCTTATTTTAAAGAAAATGCACCCAGGATTCAGCCCTTTAATGGCCGTCGTGCGGACATAAACCGGACATATAAAGATGGTGACGCAAAGCAGTTCAGTACAATAAGAGATCATGTTATTGCGCAGAGGGGTGTTTCTGTTATATACTGATTAAAGATCATATCTTTTTCTTACAGCTACATATTTTCAGGGAGCAGCCATTATGAAGCCGATCTCTACATTCCTTTCTATTCCATCACTTCCACCCGAACTTGAACCTTTACGCGAGCTTGCCTACAACACCCGTTGGGCCTGGAACCACGCTGCCATTTCTTTGTTTCGCCGTTTGGATAGTGATTTATGGGAAACAACAGGCCATAATCCAGTATTGATGTTGGGCATGATTGACCAGGCGGCCCTTGAAGCTGCGGCAAATGATGCGGGTTTCCTTTCGCATATGCGGGGTGTCCATGAGCACCTGCAGGGTTACCTGAACAGCGCATCCACCTGGTTCTCAAAATTTAAGAATTTTCCTCCAAATACCGTGATCGCCTATTTTTCGGCTGAATTTGGCGTGACAGAGTGCCTTTCCATTTTTGCTGGCGGCCTGGGGATGTTGGCCGGTGATCACCTGAAATCAGCCAGCGACTTAGGCCTTCCGCTCGTAGGAGTTGGCCTTCTGTATCAGCAGGGATATTTCTCGCAGTATTTGAATGAAGCGGGTTGGCAGCAGGAGAATTACGCCGATAATGATTTTCAAAATTTGCCAATTTGCCTGGAAAAGCGGGAGGACGGCAGCCCGCAGACCATTGAAATGGCTTTCCCGGGCAGGACGGTGGTGGCACAAATTTGGAAAGCTCAGGTTGGCCGTGTTCCGTTATATTTATTGGACACCAATATTCCCGTCAACCAACCTGATGACCGGAATATCACAGATCAGCTTTATGGCGGCGACCTGGAGATGCGGATCAAGCAAGAAATTGTTCTGGGAATTGGTGGATACAGGGCATTGAAGGTGCTCGGTATCACGCCTTCAATTTATCATATGAATGAAGGACACTCCGCATTTCTATCTCTGGAACGCACACGGAACCTGATGCGCGATTACAATCTGACCTTTTCTGAAGCCAGGGAAGCAGCAACAGCCGGTCTTGTTTTCACCACCCACACACCTGTAACAGCCGGACAGGATTATTTCTCGCCTGAATTGATGGACCGGTATTTCACGAACTTTTACCGGGACCTGGGTTTATCACGTTATGATTTTTTGGCTTTGGGCAGACAGAATGCCAGCAATGAGCAAGAGGCTTTTTGTATGACCATCCTGGCCATTCATATGGCTGCGTATAGCAATGGTGTCAGCCGGCTGCATGGAGAGGTATCGAGAAAAATGTGGCAGGGGCTGTTTCCAGGCGTTCCTGTTGAGGAAGTGCCTATTTCACATGTTACCAATGGGGTTCATTTCAGATCGTGGATTTCGCGTGAGATGGATCAACTCTATGAAAGATACCTGGGAATGCGCTGGCTGGAGGAACCATCTTCAAAGTCGGGCTGGGCCAGGGTCGCGCAAATTCCGGCCGAAGAATTATGGCGAACGCATGAAATCAGAAGAGAGCGCTTGGTCAATTTTGCTCGCCGGCGGCTGCATCATCAACTTGAACGGCGGGGAGCATCGTACCTGGAGTTGGAGATTGCGGATGAGGTTTTGCAGCCAGGCACATTAACCATTGGCTTTGCCCGAAGGTTTGCCACGTATAAGCGAGCCTCACTGATCCTTAGTGATCCAGAACGGCTGGCGCGGATATTAAATAATTCTTCCAGGCCAGTGCAAATTATCTTTGCCGGAAAGGCGCACCCCAAGGATGACCCTGGAAAGGAATTGATCCGGCAGGTGGTGAGTATGGCCAACCAGGAAAGATTCAGGCGAAGAATTGTGTTCCTGGAAGATTATGATATGGCTGTGGCCAGATATTTGGTACAGGGGTCTGACATCTGGCTGAATAACCCGATGAGACCATTGGAAGCCAGTGGAACCAGCGGGATCAAAGCGGCGGCAAACGGAGTGATCAATGTAAGCACCCTGGATGGCTGGTGGGATGAGGCCTACCATCCGAGCGTCGGTTGGGCCATAGGCAGGGGTGAACAGTATTCAGATATTGAATTACAAACCCAGGTTGAAGCTCAGGCACTTTATGATTTGCTGGAACGAGAAATTGTGCCCGCGTTTTACGACCGCGGGACTGACGGCCTTCCGCGCCGGTGGATTGAGCTGATGAAAACTTCCATTCAAGAACTCAGCCCATTTTTTAATACCCATCGCATGGTTGGTGAATATACCGAAAGATTTTATGTTCCATCAGCAGTCAAGTTGCATGAAATTATGACGGATGGAACAAACCGGGTGAAGGCGCTGGCAAGCTGGAAAAACCGGATTCGTGATAACTGGTCGCAGATAAAAATTCTTGAAGTTAACAATGAAAGACTGAAAGAGGTGAAGGTGCGCAACGCTTTTCCGGTGACAGCCAAGGTATATCTTGGGGCTTTATCGCCGGATGATGTGAGTGTTGAACTGTATCTGGGACCGGTCAATTCAAAGGGTGATATATTTAACGCCACAGCAATCGCCATGAAGGCGATTGAAACTTATCAAAATGGTGTATACCTGTTTCAAGCCGAGGCGGTGATGTGCTGCCGCAGCGGCATGCACGGGTTCACCGTCAGGATACTGCCTCAACATCCTGATCTGGTGACGCCATTCATACCTGGCTTGATCACATGGGCATAACTATGGCAACTAGAATTCGTATCCAATATTCTGAAATTCAACAGGCTATCCAGCGGTTTGACACGCTGGCACGTGACATTGAAGAAATCCAAAAAAACCTGAACACTGGCATGGCGCCATTGAGAGATGGCGGATGGATCGGCGAGGCGGCAGATGCATTCTACACTGAAATGGATAATGATATGCTGCCTGCCGTCAAACGCCTTTCTGCAGCCCTTGATCTGGGCGCATCAACGCTGCAAAAAATTATGGAAATTTTCAAAGAAGCGGAACAAAATGGCGCCAACCAGATCAACCAGGGAGAATCTACCAACCAAGCCGCATCGGGAGGGGGGACGGGGACAGGAAAAGAAAATGCCGCGGCTGGGGGCAGCGGTGTTGAGACCGGATCTACCGCGGGAGGAATAAATGAAGGGCAGCCATCAGGAAGTGGCAGGACTTCCGGAGAAGGCAGTGGAAGTTTATCTGGCGGCAGCGCTGAAGGAAGCGGCGGATCGGGCGGCACAGGGGAAGGCGGTGGTGGCGCTTCAGGCGGAGGAGGTGGAAGCTCATCTGGTTCAGGCGGAGGGGGTGTATTTTCAGGTTCAGCCGCTGACATCAGAGGTGGCGGAGCTTCTTCTGGGGGGGGTGGAGGAACAGGAGCGGTTTCTGGCTCTGCGCAGGGAGGAATAAGCGGTGCAGCAGCAACAGGCTCAACCCTGGGTGCAGGCAGCCCTCAGGGTGGTGGAATGACTGGAATGACTCAGCGGCTGGTTGGCACAAGCATGATGCAATCGAATTCATTGATGGGAATGTTATCAGGCCTCAGTGCTCACGGTGGCGGCGGAGCGGTTTCTGGCCCCAGCCATGCGAATTTCACCCCTATTCACGCCATCGGCCCTGCTGGCACTGGACAAGCAGGGGCATTGGCAGCTCAACAAGCCGCCCTCACTCAGGGTCTGCTTACCAATATCATGGGGCATCCGTTATCCATTGGGGCGGCGCTTGCTTCAGGAATGGGACTGGTTGGTTTGGCAGCTGCAAAAGGCCTGGGAGCGGGCGGTTTGGGAAATCTCTACCGGATCACTGGTGGCGGAGGCAAGGGTCAACCAAGTCACAGCAGAGATACTGAAGATATCTTGAAACGGTTCAACCGAAACGGCTAAAACAATCAAGCCAGCGGTCGGCGAAATTCTCTTGATGCCCATCCTTTGATGGGAAGCAAATAGGAACAAAGCAAGCACCCGAAATGGAAAGAAAGCACAGGCAGATATGACCATTAATGAAACCACAAATGAAAACCAGACCCCGGGAATGGTTTTATCTCAAGAGGAATTAATTTATGTCATTGGGTTACTCAAAGGCGAATCGATACCGGGCCTTGACCTGCAAAGTTTCATTGACCTGGAGCAGGATGAAAAAGAACTGGTCTTGATGATTACTGAACGAGCGCTCAGGGCGCGTGGATTGGCGGCCATGGATGAGGAAGGACAGTTGTTATTGAACCGGCAAATGCTGGACCTGGTTACAACATGCCTGATCGCCGAAAAAGGTATCCTTTGCCAATTCCTACCCAAAGGAGAGGGGCCGGGGGAGGCTTTCAATGTTTTTGGAAACCAGGGACAATGGGTTGCGAAATGGATGGTTCAACCCGGCCTTTACAGCGTTGTCACCCTCCCAAATCAGGATCAACTACTGGAGGCGGTCACCGCTGCGACTTCCTGTCAGAATTTGAAAAACGGCGCCTTTACGCCTTTAACCCTTTCTGAAACGGTACTGGTTGAAGGCAGACGGTTGGCAGCGGAGCAAAAGACTGCCGAAGCGGCCAGGCTGTGGGTGGAGAATGGTGGGGATCCGCTGGGGGCAGCAGAAGTAGCTGGTTTATTAAGCCGGGTTCCGGATGTTGCCGTGATTCACCTTTTTACGAGAAAAGGCGAACAAGCTGAGGTGAAATCAATGACAATTATTCAGGATAGCCAATGTTCGGTTCTTTTACAACACCTGCAAGATGTTTTTGAATTATCACCCTTTTCCACAGAAGATCTGACAACCTTGCTGCGAGAGTGGATGGATGCATGACTGTAAAGTGGTTGTAAGGTGATTCAAGCCACAGCAACTGTATAATAAGAACAAATAAAACCAATCGACAATAGCAAACCCGGTGAAAACCGGCGACGCAAAGCCATGGGTCTAAGGTTGAAAAACGATGACTGCCAGGCCGCCGAAATGCATAGTAAGATTTTTCACGCGCAAAGGCGGACCTGGGTTTGCAAATCAGGCCCGCTTTTTTTTTGACCGATGTCCGACCGATTTGGACAGGAGGCCAGCGATGAAAATGATGAAATTAAAAACAATTTTTATCTGGATCGTCTGCACCATCATGATGGTCAGCCTGGCAATTGGCCCGGGTGTTGCCCCCGTTGCTCCTCAACAATCCTATATTGTTCAGGGACAATCAACTGAGCAGGTTGTCAGTGTGGTCGAGAAATATGGGGGAACAGTCACTTCACGGCTGGATATTATTAAGGGCGCGGGAGCCCTTTTGACTGACCATGCAGCGGACCTGGTTCGGGTTGAACCAGGAATCAAATCTATCACGCTGAATGCCGCTGTGAAAATGGTCAAAGATAATGGCGATGAATGGGATGAAGAAGGTGGAACCTCAAAGATTTCTCCCAGCACAGATTATCCAGATGTAACTGGCGCCGATCTGGCATGGGAAGAGAATGTGACCGGAAAAGATGTTTCGGTTGCCATTCTGGACACTGGCATTTCCCGTCACCGGGGGCTGGTGCGCGGGCTCAATAACCGGAAAGACCGGATCATTGCCTGGAAGGACTTTATTTCTAACAGCCGCAAACCGATTGACCCGAATGGGCATGGTACTCATGTGGCGGGCATCATCGCTAACAGCCAGAAGGGAACGGATCAGGAATGGAACGGTATGGCCCCCGGTGTCAAGCTGGTGGGGGTCCGGGTTCTGGATGAAACCGGCGCCGGTACGTATGAATCCGTCATTCAGGGGATCCAGTGGGTGATCGAGAAGAAAGACCGCTACAACATCAAGGTGATCAATCTTTCCCTCGTTGCCGCAGTGCAAAGCCCATATTTTGCTGATCCATTGAACCAGGCAGTCATGACCGCCTGGGGTGAGGGGATCACAGTGGTGGTGGCAGCCGGGAACGGTGGTCCCAGCGCGATGAGCCTCTCAGTGCCGGGTAATAATCCTTACGTAATCACGGTTGGTGCTTTCACCGATAACTTCACCCCGGATGATTGGAGCGACGACTACATTGCTTCCTTCTCGGCAGCCGGCCCAACACTTGATGGGTTTGTGAAACCGGATGTGGTGGCTCCTGGTGCGCACATGGTTTCAACAATGATGCCGAACTCTTATATCGCTAAAAACCATCAGGCGAACCGGGTCGCTAACCAGTACTTCTCTATGGCAGGCACATCACAGGCTGCGGCGAGTGTCTCAGGTGTCGTCGCCTTGATGCTGTCATACAATCCTGACCTGATCCCTGAACAGGTGAAATATCGTCTGATGAATTCTGCCATGCCCTGGGTATCTCCTGATACAGGTGAAGCGGTGTACAGCATCTGGCAGCAGGGAGCTGGCCGGGTGAATGCCTATGACGCCATCTTTGCTGAATTTGATGGGTATGCAAATGAAGGAATGGACATCTGGGCTGACCTGGATGGGACAGAACATTACCAAGGTCTTTCATATTTTGACAGCGAGAGCGGCCAATATCGGCTGGGAGGCGACTTTGAAGTTCTGGAAGGTTATTACAGTCACTGGGACGGGGCTTACGGTCCCTGGACTGGCGCTTACAATGTATGGGACAGCAAGGTTGGCGCCTGGAGCGGCAAGGTTGGCGCCTGGAGTGGAAAAGTTGGCGCCTGGAGCGGCAGCTTTGATGAAACCTGGGCTGGAAAAGTAGGAGCGTGGAGCGGAAAAGTTGGCGCCTGGAGCGGCGGTTTCGCCACCTGGAGCGGCGGTTACGGAGCATGGACCGGCAGCGAGCCCTGGGCAGCACAATGTGATGCCACATTCACAGAAAATTACGTCAATGCTGTACCGGCCAGCATCGCCAGTGCTTTGCAAGTTAGCAATTGGGTTGAGGAGCCGTAAGGGGGAATCCACTCAACATAATACCTCGCCTCAGGCACATCAGTGCAGGAGGCGAGGTTTTGATTTTATTATTGGGCTATTTTAGCAAAATCAATGAATTTTTCAGTAAACGGATTTCATGCAGAATACGAGGATAATTGGCTGGATCTTGAATCGAAACAGGAAGTTCTTTCACGGCTGCTCCGGCCAGAAGATGGACGACAGCTTTATCCTGACCTGAAAGAGGAAGGTTTTCAAGGCCAGTCAAAATTTCTTCCGCAGCAGATGTTAATTGTTGTTGTGCGGAATGGATTTGATTGGAATCGCCATTTTCAATCGATACATAAAGTACATGGGCAAGCGCAGAAATTTGATCAACTTTGGCAGCCATTTCAGGTGAAATTTTGGTCATGGGAAATATCCTTGCTCTAAAATATTATTCTTCCAGACGGTTAAAGAGAATCAACGGCAGGTAAATCCAACGTTTGGGTAACAAAAAATCTCGGGATATTTGCCGGGCAGTGGAAGGGTGTTGAAGATTTATATGAATAACAGGAGGATCTGGGCTCTGCACAAGGCGGGCTTGAAACTGGATGGTGGGTTTTCCGGCGCCGATGGTGCCATTCCATGTGATTGTTTGGGTAGAGGGATTGTAAACCGCAGATGGAGAAATGGTTCCCGACAGACTATTGGCCTCATAACGAAGCGCGTTGGGAAGTTGGCAGATCAACACTTCATCAAGACCGGTGTTGTTTAATGTGATGGTGATTGTGACGAGATCATTATTATTGAGATTCTCAGCTGGCTGCGCAGCAATGTCCATTTCAAGCAAAGGGGTATCGGACATATACTTCAGGTCATTGGTAAATTGATCGTAATAAGATAACCCTTTGACATCAGCCGGGGTTATGTCGGCGGATAAATATTCGATTTGAGAATTGTTTTCAATCGTCTCCTGGGTCCATGTGCCTGCTTGCCGGGTGAAGTGAATAATTTGCTGTTCTCCAGAAACAAAGGCATGGAAGTTGCCTTTTGAGTCTCTTGTTAGGGACATGCCTTGAAAAACCGCCATTGGATATTGAGCTAATTGGGTTTGTGTCCAGGTAGAGGCCCCTTTTTCAGCAAAGATAATTTCTTCTGTCCAGTTTAGACCTGACCAGGTGCGATGCGAAAAGAGGATATACGGATTTCCGGCATTATCCAGAATGAAATGAAACGGCAGAGTGGCCGAGGAAATGGAAGCGAATTCCCATTGTGTTTCTGCCCATCGGGCATGAGTCAATTCACCAGCTTTCAGAAAAAGGATATTCGGCTCTCCTGAAACATCCAGAACCAGTTTTGACACTCTGGGACCATCAGGGATGGATTGAATAATTCTGTCCACCCAGACGGATCCATCCCAGAAACGATAATGCAAGTTAGCGTCGCGATTGTCAAAGTATGTGAAGTGAAGATTGTTGGCATTGTCGAGGGTCATGGACACGGGTGTTGATTGGTTGCCGCATCCTTTATCACCCAGGCCGGACACCACAGTCTCTTTGATCCAGACTAATCCATTCCAGAAGTGGTGAATAATCGCAAAGGTGGCATTGCAGTCCTCCAATTTCTCTGAGTATAGGAAATGAGGATGGTTCAAGTGATCAAGGGTGAAATCGATATCCGGGCCAATCAAGGATGTTTTTCCAGCCAGATACTCTGATTTCCATTTTTTTCCCTGCCAGTGAGAAAGCCAAATTTGGTAGCTGATCCGATAACCAATCCATGGATTGCCATCAGAATCGAAAGAAAGGTGGTTTTCTTCCCCATATGAGACATCAGAAAATATTTCCAGTAATTCAGTATTATACCGGCCATTCACATATGAACCGGTGCGGAATTCTTTTGAGTGGATACTATCAGGGGAGAGGCGAAGATAGCTTAAATGAACATTCTGAGAATCATCGAACGCGATATTGACTGCGTCTCGCCCTTGGGCATCCACGCGTTGGGGCTGCCAACTTGACCCATTCCAATGAGTCACCACCAGACCTTTGAGATTGGTGGGAAAATCATGGAAATAGGCGATGTAAGGCTCTCCGGCTGCATTGACGGATAAATCATTAGAGAAGCTGGCATAATTATCGATGTTTTCCATCTGCCAAGCGCCATTGACGCGATGACCAAATCGCAAGGCGCTGCCGCTCCATTCACTGATATAACTAACATAAGGTTGGTTTAGTGGATCAAGAGCAATCGAAATGAACTTACCGCCATGCCCCACACCTTCTATGTTTTCATAACGCCAGCCGATCCCATTCCACCAGATATACATCGCCTGTGCGGCAAAACGGTAACAATTGTAAATCGCAATATGGGGTGTCCCGTTGGTATCCAGGGCGGCGGAAAGGTTACATAACACTAATAGGTTGCTGGCATAGGGCGTTTCTATGATCCAGGGCCCCGAAAAGCCATTGCGATGTGCTGCTTTAACATAAGTGCCATCATATCCACCACGGCTGTAGATCAACCAGACTTCACCGGAAGTGCTGACCAGTACGGCAGAATGATCTATGGTCCAATATTCATCACCCAATTCAACCGTCTCGGTTACCCACGCCCCATCGTGTTTTACGGCATAACGGAGAGAATTGTCAAGACCATTCCGATAAGAAATATGTACGTTTCCGGCATTATCCAAGGCCAGGGAAGCATATGATCCGGTCTGAGGGGCAAAGTCAACGGTTTCTTTTTGCCAGACTCCATTTTCCTGCCAGGCATGGTAAAGATGGTCGCCGCCATATGCAAGGTGCATATCTCCGTCAGGTTCCACAGCCATGGCCTGATTGTGAAGCTCCTGAATAGTTTTAGGGCAGAGGACACAATCAGTCAGCCATACTTCTGCAGCAGGAGATACTGCCGTGGCCGAGGAAGTCGAAAGGAAAAACACAACGGATACCAGGAGAAGAATTGAGGTAAAGGCCGGTTTCATGACACCCCTCGACAAGCTAGAGGCTGGATTGAAGGTCCCTTGCTTTTTCCAGATCGAGGGCGGCACCTAACTGCCAGAAAATTTCAAGAGCTGGCGCCAAAGCGGCCCGGGCAGCATCTTTTTCTCCGTATTGGTGGGCCAGTCGGGCGAGAAGGAAATTGGCCCGGCCTTCCTCAATCTGGTTGCCAACCTCCTGATAAATCGCTGCGGAGTCTGAGAGAGATTTCTCAGCTTCATCGTACTCTCTACGAGCGGTATGCAGCAGACCCTGGAGGCGCAGGCACAGAGCCCGATCTTCAGGCTGCACAACCTGGCTGGCGGTTGCCTCTTCAAGCCAGGAGAGCGCTTCCTGGAGTTTTTCTTGCGCCTGAGTCAGTTCCCCCATGCCGATATGAGCCTGGCCGGCGCAAACAAGAATATCCATACGGTTTTCATTGGCGCCGATTTCATCAAATATCTCGCGGCACTTTAATGCGTTTTCCAGGGCCTGTTGGTAGTCCTCGATGAACAGGAAGAAACGGCCCAGATGCAAATAGCTGAGGCCAATATGAAATGAGTGGCCAATTTTTTGAGCGCTGGCAAGGGCAGTATCAAAATGATGCCGCGCTTCAGGCAAATTTCCCTGGTCAAGATAAATGAGACCGAGGTTGCTCTCAATTTCTATGGCCCCTTCCACATCTCCAAGGGACGATTGAAGCTGGACGGATTGGGTGAAATCTTGCAGGGCATTATTCCATCGGCCCAACTGCCAGTTGAGCAGACCGAGGTTATTGTAAGATCGAGCCACTGCAGCGACATCACCAATTTCTTGCCGTAATTCAAGGCTTTTGCGGGTGAATTTTTCAGCCTGATCGAGCTGGTCTTTTTGGTAAAAAATCCCCCCAAGGCGATTGTATATGGAAGCGATCAGATCTGCATGGGAGGTTTTTTCAACCTTTTTCAGGGCTTTTCTGAGGGTGTTCTCAGCTTCATCCAGATACCCGCGCCGAAATTCGATCCAACCCAGATCGTTTAGAATCCAGCCATATTCCACAGGATCAGCTTGAGGATGTTTTTCCAGAAGCTTTTGCGCTTCGGTCAGATGGGTTTGGGCCTGTTCATAGTCACCCTGGCGTTCCAGAGTTGTGGCTATCCGGCGTAACAGGCTGCTGCGCGCCTGCACATTTTTCGAAGGATCCATGCTTTTTAGATCTTCAAGTGCAGACTCGAAGATTTCATAAGCTTGAGGATATTCACCTGTCAATAAGAGGACATTGCCAAGGCCAAAATGGGCCCGGTAGGCACGGTCTGGATCAGAAGGCATCCGTTTAATTAACCGAATCGCGGCGTCAAAATTCTGCTTGGCCTGTTGATTGGCATATGAATGGGCGGCTTTTTCGCCAGCAAGGATGAGGTAATGCAAGGCACGCTCAAAATTGGAGCTCCAGGCGTAATGACGAGCCAGAATTTCAACCATCTCATCGAGATGATCTGCATAAAGGGCTTCCATGGTTGCCCCAACCTGGCCATGCAGCTTTGACCTATCGCCACGCAGAAGGGTATGGTAAATGGTATCAGAGACGAGCACATGACGGAAGGTGTAATCGGCATCGGGCTGTCCTTCGATGGGTTGAATAAATTCGCGGTCTATCAGATGCTGAAGGGTACCCTTAATTGTCTCCGTATCCAATTGGGAAAGGACGCCAAAAAGGATGGTGGAGGAGAATGAGCGTCCAATGACTGTTGCCACCTGAAGAACGCGGCGGTGAAGCTCATTGAGACGATCAAAACGAGCCAGGATAAGCCCCTGGAGAGTATCTGGAACACCCACCAGATCAAAGTTAGCACCAGGAACGGGTTTCCATCCGGATGGATCATATTGAATGATTTTTTCATCGATCAACATGCGGATGATTTCTTCCAGATAGAATGGATTGCCGGATGAACGATGGATAATTTGATCACGCAATTCAACTGGTAAGTTGGGGATCGTTAGCAGTTCAACCAGCAATTCATTGCTTTGTTGGGGGGTCAGGCTCTGTAGGCGGAGGTGGTAATAATTTTCCTGGAAGGTATGACTGGCATGATCAAGCAGTTCAAGAGTTTTGGGGTCCTGAACGGGGCGAGAAATGGCCAGGAGCATGATGGGCACATCCCCTAGGCCATCCACGAGGAAGGAGATCATTTCTACGGAAGTTTCATCGGCCCAATGCAAATCTTCGAACACCAGAGCCAAAGGATGGTGCCGCGCCTCAGCAAACAAATAATCTCGGATGGCGATGAACAGACGCTGGCGAAGCTGAGCTGCATCAAGGTACTTGATGCGTTCGATGACTTGTGGATTATTGGTGGATGGAACGAGCAGATATTCAAGATACGGCAGGATGCTGAGCATCCGGTCAGGGGCAATTTCTCTGAGGCGGGTGTAGAGAGCTTGATGCACCAACTCTGAAGTGGAATTGGGTTGGAGGTTCAGCCTGGCACGGAGGATATCGAGGAAAATCCAATAAGCCACTGCTTTACGATAGGTATAACTCTGGCCAGTAAGGATTCTGACCCCCATATTGTTTACAATTGAGCGGAACTCGTTGGTGAGACGGCTCTTACCGATACCCGCTTCGCCTTCAATCAGAAAGAAAGATGATTTCTTATTGTCAATCAGGTTTTTCGCGGCGGCGGATAATTTGTTCAATTCATCTTTTCGGCCAATCATATTGGCGGTGAGACCTTCAATTCCGCGAACGGACCCAGGTTTTTGACGGATATCAATTACGCGCCAAACAGGCACTGGTTCAGTGACCCCTTTGACCAAGATGGGCTTTAAAGGCTCGTAGTCAATCAAAGCGCGGGTAGCTTGAAAAACGTTTTCAGAAACCAAAATGGTGCCTGGATCTGCATTTTGCTGCAGACGGGCAGCCAGGTTGACGGTATCACCTATGGCTGTATAGTTCATTAACAGACTGGAACCGATAGAGCCAACCACCACCTCTCCAGAATGGACGCCAACGTGCAAACGAAGCTCAACATTAAATCTTTCATGCACTTCCTGGCTGAAGGTGGCCATATCGGCCTGCATGTCGATGGCAGAGCGAATCGCAAGTTCGGGATTGTTTTCGTGCGCAATGGGAGCGCCAAAAATGGCCATCAGGCCGTCGCCCATGAATTTATCTACCATGCCTTCGTATTTATATACATCTTTTGCCAGAAGGCTGGCAAATTGCTGGATGAGGATATAGACTTCTTCAGTATCAATCTGCTGGGAAAGGCGGGTAAAGCCAGAGATATCTGCAAAGAGAATGGACACATTTCGTCTCTGGCCGGAGGCCTCAAGGCCGGCTTGCCGGAAGCGTTCCATCAAATCGGCGCCCATCATAACGCCGACCTGGCCAGGTAAGCTGTTGAGAAGGGGGGTATCCTGGGATAAACGGCCTGTGCGGGGAAGATCTTCTTCTTCCAGCCGTTTGCCGCAATTACCGCAATAGCGCATGCCAGGTGGATTGATAAAGCCGCAGTGGCGGCAAAGCAGGTTAGGCATAAGAATTGGACGCTTTCATTAAAGAAAGAGCCAGCGTAGCAGCTCTGGATGCATCGGGAGCATAACCGTCTGCGCCAATCTGGTGGGCATAAGACTCTGTGATGGGCGCTCCGCCGACCAGAATTTTTACCCGATCCCGTAAGCCGGCCTGTATTAATGCATCGATGGTGGTTTTCATGGAGGGCATCGTTGTGGTGAGAAGAGCCGAAAGCGCCAGCATATCCACGGATTGTTCCCTAACGGTTTGGACGAACGTCTCCGTATCAACATTGACACCTAAATCAACAACTTCAAAACCGGCCCCTTCTAAAAGGATGGCGACCAGGTTCTTACCGATATCATGCTGATCGCCTTTGACGGTGCCAATGGCAACTTTGCCAGCCGGTGAAACCTTTTGGTTAATCAGATAAGGCTTAAGCACAGTCATGCCGCCCTGCATGGTCCGGGCAGATAAAAGCATCTCCGGTAAGAAATACTCGCCTTCTTCAAACAATTGACCAGCCTGCCGCATGGCGGGTATCATGGCGAGGTTCAGGATATTTTCTGGTGATTGCCCCTGAGATAAAGCTGCCTGAAGGCTGTCCACAACCTGAGCATTTCTGCCTTCGAGGATGCCATCATAGATTTCTTGCAGAATAGAGTCCATGCCAGAACCTCTCCTTCAATAATATTGTCGTTTAGCAAGTTAATTATATCAGCCATATATAGAGGGTGCAACAGGCGGGCGCTAAAGGATGGATAAAAAAGGCATGCATCACTTGATCACCAGAGGAAACAGCCAAAAACTGCCGCCGACCAGCAAGTGGAGAGTCAGTGTTGAGGAAAAACCATCGCCAGAGGCGGTAACCGGAATGGCATACCAGCCTGTACGGGCGGAACCATTGATATCCGTGACCGTCAAATGAATTGTTTCAGATGCAGAGATTACCGTCTCATCTGGAATTACCTGCAGATCGGTAGAAGGTGAAGGGGCAGAAATGGTGAGATGATACGGCGTATCAGATGGAAAAAGGCTGAGGGTAAATATTACTGTTCCGCCTGGCTCAACAACCTGAGATATGGGGGTGGCGACCAGGGTTGCGCCTGCTTCAAAACGGCCAATATCGAGAGCTGAGCCTTCGATGCGGTCAGATCCCCCAAATTTTCTCAGAAGGGCTGCTAATGAAGGGGGAAGCGAGGAGGATCCTTTATCAATTGCATTCAGACTGGAAGAGGTGAGGTGAAAATCAGGCCAGGAACCATCCCAAATGGCATGGTCTGGAAATGCATAATTCCACAAATTGGGATCGCCATCGATGCCGTGATCTTCCCAGGGGGTAGCAGCCTGGGCTTCGGCCAATGTGGGGTAGGTATCATAGGAACTGCCATCGCGGATGACCACAGCTCCAGCGTGCCATAACCCTCCCTGCTCATAACTTCGCCAACCATTGCCAAAATACAGGTTGCGATCGACAATAATATTGGCAGTACTGCCTGAAGCGTAGCTGAGAGAAAGGCCAAATCCCTCATTATTAAGAATCAAATTATTGACCACCTGGGTATTTACCGAGCCGTGTGTGTCATATTGACCACCTCCCAGGCTGAAGCCAAAAAGAGTATTGGCAGCAATATTGTTGTAGTAGATCATTTCTGCATCACGCCAAACCCCATAGGCCATATAGTCGGTGAAAGCATTATTATACGAAATATTGCGGTAGATATGAAACCCGCTGGCATGATCCATATACAGACCAAAACCGCCCAAACCGCGCACATCGCTGCTCTGGCCCCCCATCCAGCGCTGCCGTTTGGTTGAGATATCGGTCCAGCCATATGAATTGCGGAAGACATTTCCAGTGATCAATACATCCCGGAAAACATGCGAATCGGGGGGAGAACCCCAGAATTTCAAACCGCCACAATCAGTGGTCAGTTGACAGGCTTTTTCAAAAATATTGTCTTTGATCAGAATTTCACCCGTTTTGATCTCGGATGGTGAAAAACCATAAGTCAGGGGTGATTGAATGACCGATTTTGAGAATTGGACCCCATTATGTGCAATATGATGAATATAATTGCCTTCAAAACGGAGTTTATTGGCGAATTGAAAGGCCAATCCAACCGCATTATCTCCATCTGTGCGAAAACCCAGATGATGCATCTCGTTATTACGGATAATGGTATTCAGGATGCCGGAATGAGTGAATGAATCTGGGGCAGCATTATTATCCCACCAGTCAATCAGGCGGATGCCCTGCGAATCGATATACGCAATTTCTGAATCTTCGAAGGTGAAGCCATCAATCACATTGGCTGGTGATTCACTGGCACTGACATCCTGTTCAATATACAGGCCATAATTGGCATATTGAAGGAGCATGTTCTTGACGGTGTTGTGATAGGATTTGTGCTTGGTCCAATTGGCCTGGTAGATGGCACTGGAATTAACCAGTTCAATCCTCAGGCCATTCAATGTAGTATAGGATCGGTTAGTGAGTTTAAACCCGTGGTCGCGGCGGGAAATTTCGATGTTTTGAGAGGCCGGATTTCCTGGAGTCAGGGGATAGAGATAGAGTTTGTGAGTAGATGTGTCATACCACCACTCACCAGGTGTATCAAGGAGAATGGGTTTTCCTTCGACATAATATTTTGAGCCCCATCCCAGTCCGGGATTATTACTTCCAGAGTCGTGCTCGCAAACCCGGTCAACAGTTACCCGACCAGAACTGACATCGTGGGCGGTGATGGTGCGGCGATAGACATAATGTCCCTGGAGGGTGTCAATTGCCACCAGGGTTGCACCTGTGAGGTCGCCAAGGGTTGTGAGGTTTCCTGATTCGATGCCCGGTTCAGGGTCGTTGGTACGATCGGTCAATTGCGTCATGGAGCGCTGAGAATAATCGCAATTGTGATCAGAATTGGTGATCGGATCACAGGCGGCTGACTCCGAACCGCCATCGGCAGCCCACCAATATTGATGATATTTCCACTCGGTGGTGACCTGCCAGTCGGGTTCATGGGCCAGCGGAAGACGGCTGTCAACCTGCCCTCCGGCGTCCAGTTGAACGATGAACCGTGGTGGATTGGTCAGGTTCCAGGAGGTCAGATCGGTCATATAAATGTTGGCCGGATCTACACTTGCGGGTAAATTAATGGTATTGGCTGTGAGTTGAGTCCAGGTGAGAGACGAGGACGGATCAGAACCACGCAAAATCACCGTTCCTGGACCATCTTCAGCCTGGTAAGTGACCGGATTTGAGGTATTGCCATCCAGAAAAGGCCATACTTGTTCACGATAGACGCCGGACTGGATATGAACAATGGTGCCCGGGCCTGCGAGACTGGCTGCGCGTTGAATGGTGCGCAAGGGAACGGCCGAAGTCAATCCGGTGTTGGCGTCGCTGCCTGAGGAAGCATTGACCCATAAATCCGTCCGACTGGGGATTTGGAAAGAGACATTATCAATCAGAATGGAGCCTGATGGTGTGGAGGAGTTGGTGTTGACTTTCCCAATTTCCACCACATCTCCGGAAGGATCATCATGGACGACATCTGTATCAATGTATTGAACGAGGGTATCATTAACCCAGACGGCCACCCAGGAATCGATTTTGAATCCCAGGGTGATTTTTTGCCAGCCGCCGGAGAGATCAAACATACCATCTTTATGGTTATAAAAATAACCGGTGGATTTGGGCCAGGCAATGAACCCTTTATATCCCTGGCCAGCCGGCCGGCGCAAATAAAAACCTATCAGGGGAGGCCACCAATCACTGGCTGAACTGCGGATTTCACCGACGCAAATGGATGTTCCAGGCGGCCAATAGTTAGGGGAAGGCTCTGGCAAAGAAACGCCATTGGGATTGAGCCAAAAGGTTAAGTAACCTTCTTCGGTAAATGCGACCTCAGATTGGGATATATAAGCCTGGCCGCTGGTCATAGAGACAGAAAAACCGGTTGATGCGTTGTATCCCTGGCCAGAAAGCAGACTCAGATTGCCTGGGGAAGTTTTATTCCAGGAGGTGAGCCAACCGTTTTCAAAAGAATCGTTAATAATATCCCAAACTGGAGGAATGGTTGCAACTGCGCGAACCGGGCCAAGGGGGTATTGAAGTGCCAGGATGGTGATGATGAAAATTGAGGATAAGATCCGACGAAGGTTTTTCATGAATCATCTCTCCTGCTGCCTGCGGGTGTCACCAGAGCATGCACAGGCAACTTTAATCTTTTTAACTGCTCATGTGTGACGCGAAAAGACCAGCCAAACCACTCCCTGAGCGCTCGCCCTCGCAGCAGTGGGGTATCCTCCGCTTCGCGAAGGCATGGTGGGATCAGTCAGCGGTATCCCTTAGCTTGGATGAGCAATTATGTTACTTGAGCGCAAATCAGGCCTTATTCTCCATTCCATCCTGCAAGGCGAGCCATCAAATACCAGGCAGCATAGGCTTTTTGGTTGCAATTGAGGGCAACAGAGTGAGCACAAGAGCAACTGTACCAATCCACATTTTGCTGGTGGGTGGACTGGTAAAGTGAAGCCCAGTTCTTATCGCGCGAGCCGTTATTATCCGAGTCGTAATTACAGCCATCATCGACTTTTTTATCTCCATAATAGTTTCCATCCGGATCATAGAGTTCAATGTCATAAAAGTCAAACAAAACTTTATGATTGTTGATGGCGTACTGGCGGATTTGCTGGTTGCGTAAATGCAAATTTCCTGTTTCACCGGTACCATCAGAATGGCCGGTCATATAGACAAACTGGATACCAGGATAGTCGATTTCCAGCTGAGACATGGGCTGCAGATAGTTGGAAATTAAGGTTGATTCTGAGATATCCGATACCTGACCACACCATGACCACATGACCACATTGGTGTTGGGATGGGATCGGCCGCGACCTGTGACAGGGTCGGGAGTACCCAGATAGGCGCGCGTCTGGTTGACCCAGGTGGGGTAATAGCCGGCGTCATTTCCACCCTCAGTGAGATCCAAGCCGGAAAAAAAGTTGGCCGGCAAATCAAGACCGAGCCCACCATTATTAGCGAAGGTCACCAGGCCTGACATGCCAGTGACCAACTGGCTGCCGTGAGATGTGTGTCCGTAATAGATGTGGAGTTCGCGTTTAGCTTTGTCAATATAAGCCGGGGGGACATTTTTCAGGTTGACGCTGGTGTGGTCCGCAATGATGGCGACATCAGCGGGTTGATTTTGATTTTTGCCGACAATTGGCAAGTACAGAAAACTATTCGAATCCGCGGTGACCTGTGTGGAGGATGGAACCAGGATGATCACGGCCAGCAATGCTAAAGCTCGAAAGAAGATGGTTCTCATGATAGATTTATTCCCTTTTCAAAATTGGTTTTGACAGCATCAATGACACTGCATCATTTATAACATGAAAATGGATACGAATTCAAAGGCGTTTAACTCTTCAAGGCTCTTGAAAATAGTCTTTCTTTATAGTATTCAGCGCATCAACAGGGTAATAATCCCCCAACACAGTCAAAAAATCTAAACCAGATGCCTTTTTTTCTCTGAACAACAGTGTATAACGGCCGAGTGCCTGAAGGAAGATTTCAGGAGAAGATAGATCGCGAACTTTGAGGAGAAAGAGGGCTCCGCGTAAATAGGTGGCATTGACATATGGCCGAAAAGCCTGGAAATTGGTCGCTGGCTGATTGACCATACCTTGAGGTGTATATTCTCGAATTCGAAATGTTTGCCACCACTCGGCCAGGTCCGGTAAATATTTCTCGAAATATAACAGCTCAGAAAAGGTGCAAAGGGTTTCGTCCAGCCAGGGTTCGGTGACGGGGTCGCTGGCAATCCGGCCGGCAAACCATTGATGGGCAGTTTCGTGAGCGGCCAGGATGGTCAAGTAATTTTTTGGCGTACCATCGTATTCAGCAAAATACTGGTGACTGAGCAGAAAAAGGCCGTCATACTCCATTCCATCTGGCACAACCGCATCCACGATCGTCAAAGAGGGATGGGGGTAAGGACCAAACAGTTCTGAGAATAAAGCCAGGGATTCGGAGGCGGTCTTTTGTGCAGCCTTTGCGCCTTCTGCATGAGCGGAAAAGGCGTAAACTTGAATTTTTACATTGTTTTCGGTGATTTCATATATTTCAAACAAAGAACTTAAAGACAGGGCTAAGTTTCTGGCATTATTAATGGTCATCAGATTGGTTCGACCAGGGTCCGGACGGGCATTTGACGCAATTTTCCATTCTGCCGGCAGCTCATTTAATTGAAGAGAGAAATCAGCCAGATCTGAAATAATGTATTCACCAACCCAACCTGGTTTGTGAATGATCCATTCTCCATTGTCCGCGAGCGGCGGGACATAAGGATACCAATCGCCAAGGTTGATTTGATATTGCGTATAGCCAAATTCACAATAACATTCTGGCAATTTAAGCCGATACAAAATTTGGATTTCCACCGATTCACCATACAGCAAAGGTGCACTCAGAGGGATGCGGATATTGTTATCAACCCATTCATACCGCATCCGTTGACCCGAGATCAGCAAATCTTTCAACGCGAAAACCTCAGAGTAGTTCTTTGGAGGTATGGCAAGCATGATATGCGACAGGGGGGATTGTGAATGGCTGACATAGGAGATCACTTCCTCTGCATTCAAGGAATTTTCATAGATATTCAATTCGACATTAAAACGATATTGAGATCGTTTAGCAACAGGGGTAGGCGTGCTGGTGGGAGAGGGTTCTGGGGTGAACGTTGGTGCCGTTGTCGGGGTGAATGCAGGCGCGGTGGGGGTCGAGGTATATGAAACAGGTGTGAGGGTGGCTGTGCTGACAGCCGTAGGAATCACAGGCAGATTGCAGGCTGAGGCAAAAGAGCTGAGGAGAAGTAAACAACAGAATAGAAATAAAAATTTTCCTATTCCATTGCGGCAGAAATGGAACAAATATCCATCATGATGTGAAAATGCTTGTGCAGAGGAATTTTTCTTATCCATGGATGACTTCATCACCTGAGGGCCAATTTTATTGCCATTTGAATAAATTCATTTTCTGTCCAAACGGTTGTACTTCCGATTGGCCAGTTTCCATGTAAAGTTTGACGCCATTGTGCAGGAATGGATTGAAGGCCGAAAAAGGCTCCGGCCATGGCGCCATAGACAGCGCCAGCGGTATCTGCATCGTTTCCCAAATTGACGACATTAACAAGTCCTTCTTCAAAGGTTGGAAAGGTAAATAATGCCCATACTGCACTTTCAAGAGTGTGGCGGACCCATCCCGTGTTCTCCAAATCGTTGCGACTGCGGGACGGAGCCTGAGTGATTAGAGCCTGGAAGCCGGTATGAATTGAAAGGAATGGCAACGACCGTTGATAAGCATCCTGCAAGGAACAGCCCAAGAGGAAGGAGGCGATGATCTGATTGACAAAAACGCAGGCCTCAATGCAATCAGGGTGGGGGTGGGTGATTTTGCTTTGGATGATAGTATCCGCGGTCAAATCTTCAGGATTATCCCATCGGCTCAGTGCAACTGGCCAGCAGCGCATTATGGATCCATTTCCGGCTGCCCCTGGATGATCGTGAAAATCATCATTGCTGGCCTGAAGCCAGGTAGATCCAGCAAGAATACGACTGAGGATCCGGCGGGTCTGGATGCCGATATCGGGTGGATTGGTTTTATACCAGGAGATAAACCGCTGGGTCAGATCATCAGGATCGAGTGGAGATGCATGCATCAAACTCTCTGCCAGGGCAACAGCCATTTCTGTATCATCTGTGAAAGATCCTGCAGGCAGGCGTCCAGGTACCATATTTATGGTAAAATTTGCGGGTGCGTTTTTGGGACCAAATTCCAGAGGCATGCCCAAGGCGTCACCGACTGCCGCGCCAACAGCACATCCACAGACGCGATCCTGAAAATCAAATTTCATCCTGCCTCCCAACAGATTGAGATATTCAGATTATAATAAGAAACATGGAAAAAGGCCAAACCCGACTGACCCATCTTGACCGTGAGGGTCGAGCGAATATGGTGGATGTTTCATCCAAGAACGATACTGATCGCACCGCCGTTGCCTGCGGCGAGGTCAGAATGCTTTTGTCAACTTATGAAGCTATTCGCGAAGGCAACTTAAAAAAAGGCGATGTTCTGAGTGTTGCGCAGGTGGCCGGCATAATGGCAGCAAAACAAACAAGTTCATTGATCCCCCTGTGCCATCCTTTGCAACTCACTCAGGTAAAGGTCATTTGTGAATTGGAAGAATCTTTGCCTGGCGTGATCATTACAGCAACCGTTAAGACGACCGGAAAGACCGGTGTGGAGATGGAAGCGTTGACAGCTGTATCTGTGGCCGCACTGACGGTTTATGATATGGCCAAAGCGGTCGAAAAGACCATGCGGATACAGAATATCCGTCTGGTCGAAAAGCACGGCGGGCGCAACGGTGATGTGATTAATGAGTAACCATATAAACATTAAAGTGCTATTCTTTGCAACCCTAAAAGAGCGAACTGGAACCAGCCATGCCGATATTGAAATCAAGGATAGCGCCACAGTCGCTGATTTATTGGATAAACTAATGGTGCAGTATCCAGGATTGCGAACCTCCAAAGAAAACATGATCATTGCCGTCAATCAGAAATTTGCAACTGTCGAGGACATACTTGGCGATGGGGACGAGGTTGCCGTTTTTCCACCGGTTTCAGGAGGACAGGGTTGTTTGATTTTTGCCGAGATCACCCGCGATCCACTTAATATGGACTCATTGGTAGAGAAAATCACCACTCCGGCAACGGGCGCTGCCTGCGTGTTTACAGGCATTGTGCGCGGAGAGACAACAAGAGGCCATTTTCCACAAACCATTTCGCTGGAATATGAAGCATACGAATCCATGGCCAAAGCGAAAATGGAACAAATCGGCCGGGAAATGGCAGATCGCTGGCCTGGTTTGCAGGGAATCGTTCTTGTTCAACGAATTGGATTATTGACGCCTCAAACACCAACGGTCATCATAGCCTGCAGCGCTTCACACCGTGATATGGGCATTTTTGAGGCAGCCCATTACGGCATTGACCGGTTGAAAGAGATTGTGCCAGTGTGGAAAAAAGAAATCAGCCCAGAAGGTCAGGTATGGGTGGAAGGCAGTTATTTGCCCGACAAGAATGATTGACCTTTGGAAAACAGGGATCTTGCAGAACAAGTTTTGATGAAATTGTTCTGAAAAATTTTTTTGGTTTTGATCCAGTGGAAGGTTAACATCCAGCCAGACTGGGGGTTTACCTTTCTCTGTATCACAAGGAGAATATATGGAAACCATTGAATCACCTGAAGATCTGGTCAGGCGGTTAAACCTGCCTATCACGGATATTTTGCTTATTTCCAGGGCAGTCACCCATCGTTCATATTTAAATGAACACAAAGAGGCATTGGAGGACAACGAGCGTCTGGAGTTCTTAGGGGATGCGGTTCTGGATTTTGTGACCGGGGCCTGGCTATATCATCATTTCCCGGAAATGGCAGAGGGAGATTTAACGCGGATGCGTTCGGCCTTGGTGGACACACCGCAGTTGGCTTCTTTTGCCAGAAAACTGGAATTGGGGAATGCGCTGAGAATTGGCCGGGGCGAATTGCAGACCGGTGGACGTGACAGAACCCCGCTGTTATGTGATGCTTTTGAGGCTCTGGTGGGCGCCATTTATCTGAGTTCAGGGATCGAGGCGGTTGAAAAATTTTTCCACCCATTGTGCGAAAAGGCAGCTATTGAGATACTTGACAGCCATAAACACGAAGATCCAAAGGGATTGTTACAGGAATGGGCCCAGGCGCAAAGTTTTCAACCGCCAAACTACATATTAATTGGAGACAGCGGCCCTGACCATGAAAAAGTTTTTGAGATCGAAGTTCGCGTAAATGGTGAGGCTATTGGACGAGGCTTTGGGCGAAGCAAGCAAGCTGCAACCAAGCAGGCCGCCATGAATGCATTAGAGCATTTAAATTTACTTAAATCTAGCAGTGTTGAAGGATAGAATAAGCATCATGCCGTCGCGACTCAAGTCATTAGAATTGCAGGGATATAAAACTTTTGCCAGCCAGTCGATGTTTGAATTTCCCGGCACCATCACTGCCGTGGTGGGCCCGAATGGATCCGGAAAATCAAATATTGCTGATGCTTTGCGGTGGGTGTTAGGTGAGCAGTCATTTAACTTGCTGCGGGGGAAAAAAACCGAAGATATGATTTTCAACGGCTCTGATTTGCGTGCCAAAGCAGGAATGGCATCTGCTACCATCACCTTTGACAATGCGGATGGCTGGCTGCCGATCGATTTTTCTGAAGTTTCAATCACGCGCAGGGCATATCGAGATGGACAGAATGAATACCTGTTGAACGGGCAAAAAGTGCGTTTGAGGGAAATTTCGGAACTGCTGGCCCAATCGGGGCTGGCAGAACGGACATACACCGTTATTGGTCAGGGTTTGGTAGACGCGGCCCTGGCTTTACGCCCGGAAGAACGCCGCCGCCTGTTTGAGGAAGCGGCCGGCATAGGCCTATACCGGTCGCGTAAAGAGGAAGCTCTAAACCGCCTGGACAACACCCGGCGCAATCTGGAGCGCGTGCAGGATATTCTGGCAGAACTGGAACCCCGATTAGCCAGTCTTGAAAAACAGGCGAAACGCGCGATTGAATATGAGCGGATCAAAGCCGATTTGAGGGTTTTACTTCGGGATTGGTATGGGTTTCACTGGCATCAAAACCAATATGACTACAAACGCAGCCTGGAGATCCTACATGCGCAGGAAGGAAAGCTGGAAACGGCACGGCAGCGTCAGCAAGAAACAACACTGGAGTTGAACCAGTTAAGAAGCGTCATTCAAAGCCTGCGAGCAAAACTGAACGAATGGCATGCGCAATCTTCTCAATTGCACAATCAACTTGAGAAAACCAGCCGGGAGATGGCTATTCTATCGGAACGCAAAAAATCTTATGCCGAGCAGAGTCAATCCATTACAGCGGATCTAATGCGCCTGGATGAAGAAATTCAATCCTATCAAGAAAGCCTGGTACTGGTGAGTGACGAGCGGAAACGTGCCCAGGCTGAATTGGAAGAAGGGCGGACACAGGTAGATCAGCAAAAAAGGGAATTGCTGACCAGACAGGTTGAAAGAGGAAAGATTGAGAAACTGCTGCGGGAAAATCGCCAGATGCTCACCGCCACAGAAACGCGTTTGATCCAGGCCAGGGCTCACCGTGCAGAACTGGCCAACCGGTTGGACAGCCTGCAAAAATCCAGGCAAAAATCAGCGGAATTACTGGCAAATCTGGAAAAAGAAGCCGAAAAGGCTCTTGCCCGATCCAAAACAAGCGAAGAAAACCTGAAGAAAGCACTTGAGGATCGAGAGAGCGCGGATGCGGCTTTACAGGCTTTGAGGCAGCGGATCAGCAGCATGGATGCAGACCGGCGCAAAAGTGTGGATGCAGTTACGCGGTTGGAAGCAGATCGGGCCCGCCAAAAAGCCCAACTTGATGTTCTGGAACAAGCAGAGCAATCTTTCAGCGGTTATGCTGAAGGCGCCCGGGCCTTACTCCAAGCTTTAAAGCAGGGCCAGGTGAAAGGACAGGGCCATCCTCTGAGCGCTCTTTTGGATATTCCCGCTGAATATGAATCTGCTATTGCTGCTTCTCTTGGCGACCTGCAGGATATGATTATTTTAAGCGGAGAGAATTCGCTGGAAAAGACCTTGATTTTTCTGGAAACTGGTGGAAAGAAGAGAGTTGCCCTTTTACCCGAAAATGCCCCCATTCCTTTTAGTGAGCCGTCCCCATTTTCTGAAGATAACTATATTGGCCGGGCGATTGACCTGATTGGAAAAAAGGATGCTCTGCCGGGAGCAGTGCAGCGATTATTGAGCCAGGTATATGTGGTGAAAGACAGGCAAACCGCTTTAAACCTGTTTCAAAAGCTCCCTGAACATGCGCGCCTGGTGACCTTATCAGGTCAGGTTTTCGGTGGAAATGGTATTATTTATGCAGGACTGGTGGGACAATCAGGCACATTAAGCCGGCCGCGTCAGAAACGCGAACTGCAAGAAAGCATGGCTGGATTGGAACAGCAGATCAAAGAAGCCAGAGATATTTTGGCCCGGTTTGACCAGACCCTCAATGGACTGCGAAAGGAAGAGGAAGAGGGTGTTCAGAGCCTCAGACGGATGAATTTGCAGGCAGATAAACAGCGCGAGGAACATCAGCAGGCCCGTTTAGCTTATGACCAGGCCAAAAAACAACTTGAGTGGCAAAAGAACCAGCAAAGTGGATTTGATGGGCAGATTTCCAGAACCGAGGAAGAGATCAGGAAGGCGGATCAGGACATCAATGCTACCTCTGAGCGAGTCTCAACGGTGAATGCACAGATAAAACAACAGCAAAACAGCCTCGCGCAATTACCATTGGAGGAACTGCAATCTCAGGTTAATCATTGGGAAACCAGGTCAGCTGTGGCGGAGAGGGCTGTGCGAGATGTGGATCGCCGGCTTGAAGAGAAACGGCAGGTGCTGGCGCAAAGTTTGCAAAAGCAAGAAGGCCTGAAAAAGCGCAAGGCCGATCTGCAGCAGATGAGCGGCCAGATTGATCTGACGGAAAACACTTTACGCGAGCAAGAGATTGTTTTAAGTAAACAACTCCAGGAATTACAGGAGACCTGCATTGATCCGGTCGAACAGGAGTTGGCAGAAACAGAAAAAAGGGCTGCCCAGGCTCAGGATAACGATCAGAGTGCTTTACAGGCACTAAATGTGGCCGAGCGGCAATACACACAGGTGCAAATGGATGTGACCCGCCAACGGGAAGCTCTGGAATCGCTCCGCCGGCGCATCGAAGAAGATTTTGGCCTGGTGGCATTTGAATACGCCAGTACTGTGGCTGGTCCGACGCCACTGCCATTTGACGGCATGGTGGAGCAGCTTCCGGTGCTAAAACAGCTTCCGGATGGTCTGGAAGAGACAATCTCGCGGCAGAAGCAGCAACTGCGGCGGATGGGTGCTGTCAATGTTGAGGCTCAGCAAGAGTATCAATCTGTCAAAGAACGGCATGAATTTATGATTTCACAGGTGGCTGACTTGAGAAAAGCAGACGGAGATCTGCGCGAGATCATTGCCGAATTGGACGAGTTGATGAAGCGGGATTTTAAAAGGACGTTCAACGCCGTGGCAGCGGAATTCAAGGTGATGTTCAGCCGCCTGTTTGCCGGCGGCAGTGCCAAATTGGTGATGATTGATGAAAACAACCCAATTGACACAGGTGTGGATATTGAGGCCCGGCTGCCCGGACGCAGAGAACAGGGTTTATCCTTACTTTCGGGCGGCGAGCGCAGTCTGACGGCAGTGGCGCTGGTGTTTGCTTTATTGAAAGTATCTCCAACACCTTTCTGTATCATGGACGAAGTGGATGCAATGCTGGATGAGTCCAATGTGAACCGTTTTTGCGAACTGCTTAGCGAGCTTGGCAGAACCACACAATTTATTGTGATTACCCACAACCGCAACACGGTGCAGGTAGCCGACGTTATTTATGGCATCACCATGGGAAAGGACTCTGCCAGCCAGGTGATCAGTTTGAAACTGGATGAAGTCACCGGCGATATGGGAATTCGATAACCGCAAGATAGTAAAAAAAAAAAAAAGAACCGCAGCACGAGATGGCTGCGGTTCTTTTTTGCTTTTAGCACCGAGAGGAAAATTTATTGAAGATCCTCAGCAGTCAGAACCGGATCCGTAGGCGTGATTTTGGATACGTCGTTTTTGACAATATCAGTGCGCGCATTGCGAGTTTCGGTCAGCCAGGTGGAGAACTTGTTCGTTTTCAAAGTTTCGAGAAGGTCAGCCGCAACAGGACGAACCTGATGATCGATAACCTGAATGACATGGTAGCCATAAGTGGTCTGCACGGGGGTCTGGGTGATCTGGCCGGGCTGCAGAGCAAAGGCGGCATCTTCGAACTCTTTCGTCATTTGCCCTCTGGGGAACCAGCCGTAATCTCCAGCTGTAGCGGCGCTGGCTGTATCAATGGTCAGCGTAGCCAGGGTATTCCAGTCTTCGCCTGCATTGAGTCGTTTGATGATATCTTCGGCGGTAGCCTGATCAGCTACCAGGATATGGCGGGCCCAGACCTGATCTTGTTCAGTTGCAACATCAGCGGCAATTTTTTCCTGCAGCTTGCGGCGCAGGAGGATGTTTTCCAGCATACGGTTCAACGTGGCGCGATCCATGGCATCGCCATAACTCTTTATCCAGGTGTCAACCTCAGACTGATAACCTTCAAGGGTCATGGGGGTCTGAGTAGGCATGGGTGTGCGCGTGGGAGAAGGGGTGGCGGTGATGGTGGCTGGTGCTTCAGTGGGGGCAACTGTGGGAGCCGGTGTGGGGGTGAGGGTGATGATGGCTAGCTGGGTTGCAGAAAGCGGGGGAACCGGAATATCGGTAGGCGTAGCCGAAGGAACCGGGGTTCCATCGGGGTAGTAATTAAATGAAGCCCGCAGTTCAGCCTCGATTTCTTCAGGCGAAACGGTGATGCCTAGTTTTTTTGCTTCCTGACGGATAATCACATCATCAATCATTTGATCCAGAACCTGGGTTCCCAGAGTGGTTGAATCATCCAGTTGATTCTTGATCTGGGTCAGGTTCTGGGTAAAACTTGAATCCATTCCGCTAAAGTAGGCTGCAAGTTGTTTAGCCTGCTTGTAGCGCTGAATCAGTGAATAGCGGGTATAGCGCACCTGATTCTGGAAATCTTTAGCGATGATGGTATCAGAGCCAACCTGGGCCACAACCTTGTTGTCTTTTAAGACAGTCTGGTCGAGAATCCCGAAAGCTAAAACCAGAATTACCAGGACGGCTACGGATGCGGCAGCGATGAGGATGAACTTTCGCTGGATCTGTTCGCGTTCAAGACGCGCCAGATGCTTTTTGGTCATCATTCTTGGCGTGGGAGTTTTTGCCATTGACAAAACCTCAAAAGAACAAAATAAGGGGCATAACAGGAACTGCTATGCCCCAGTGAAGTTAGATTGATTTAGCGAGTGTAATCGTTATCGTGCTCATCATTGAAGGGCAGCAGAGCCAGGTGGCGAGCCTGCTTGATGGCTTCGGCAAGCACACGCTGGTGGCGGGCGCAGGTACCGGTCTGGCGGCGAGGGCGAATTTTGCCATCATCAAGGATGTAGCGGCGCAGCATATCAGCTGCTTTGTAATCGATTTTGAGGTTCTTGTCTGCACAGAACTGGCAGATTTTCGGCCGAGAGATAAACCGGCGGCCAGGAACCTGTTCGTTATCCATTTGTTCGTTCATCGTTACTCCTGTCCGTCCATCTAGCAGGACGGGTGGGGATAGTTAGAAGGGATATTCGTCTTCTTCGTCTTCAACAGGTGAGGTGGAATCAGAAGCTGTGTTATTGGTGGCATTCTGAGGTGAATCGCGGCGGTCACCCAGGATCATCATTTCATTGGCGACGATTTCAACGCTAGTGTGCTTAACACCTTCGTTGTCATCCCAACGGCGCGTTTGCAAGCGGCCTTCGATATAAACCTGCTGACCTTTAGTCAGGTATTGTTTACAAATCTCAGCCAGGTTGCCCCAGGTGACCACATTAAACCATTCCGTCTCGTTGTGACGTTCGCCATCTGCTGTATTCCACGAGCGTGAAGTGGCAACAGTAAAAGTGGTCACGGGTCTGCCTGAAGGGGTATACCGCATTTCAGGATCGCGGCCCAGATGGCCAATAATCATTACTTTGTTTAAACCTCGACTCATGATGACTCCTCAAAGCCGAATTTCTGACGGTATCAGCTCACTCAACAAGCTTAATCATAAAGCGCATAACAGGTTCCAGGAAGCGCAGATTGCGTTCCAGTTCTGAGGTAGAAGCGGGGGGGAGCTGGGCTTCAAAAAGAACATATTGACCTTCTTTTTGTTTGCGCAGTTCATACGCCAGACGGCGGCGGCCCCAAAGATCAACCTTGGTCACTGTGCCCTGTGCATCTGTCATCCAACCTTTGATCTTTTCGATCGCAGCGGTCAGAGCATTTTCATCCAGATCGGGATGAAAGATGGCGACAACTTCGTAATTACGCATAGCAGAAAATCCTCCTTTCCTTGGGATAACCCCTGGACGATCACCGTTGGTGAGGCCAGAGGCGGAAAGCACGGCTCTGAGTGCAGAGCCAGCTTAATTGCTGGGTTAGTTTAACATAAAGTAAGGAATTTGCAAAGGGTATGGTCAATCCTTTGTTTTTTTCAATTAATTGGCTTTTTTTGCTATAATGCTCAAAAATCTCAAATGAAATGAAACTCTATGAACAAAAAAGATTGGCTCTGGGCGCTGGCATTTCCATTTTACCTCTTAATTGGCACATTGCGTCATGAAATGTCGCATGCTGTTGTGGCGGCCCTGGAGGGAGCGCAGATTTTGGAGATTGTGTTCTGGCCGACTCTAAATGCGAAAGGCGGTATACAATGGGGATATGTTCGCTGGCAAGGAGATACCGACTGGTTGTGCCTGGCGGCTCCTTATTTCTGCGATTTACTGATCGGAATTATCACCCTGATCATTTTGATGCTCATTTCAATGCACCGGCATTGGCTCTGGATCAACCTGATGGCGATCGGACTTGCTTCACCCATCGTCAATTCGGCATTCAACTATATTCTTGGAAGCGATGGGGTTAAATTACGAGCCGCTATTCCACCAATGTGGGTGCATGGGTACTTTTTCATCACCATTTTCTTTTACATCGGTGCATTAGGTTTGGTGCTATTACGATCTCTGGAGGAGACATGATGGAAGAAAATTTTTCGCTGGTATTTTCGGACGGGACTTCCATGGAGATGATACATATTCCAGCGGGTCATTTTTTAATGGGCAGCCGCCATCGTGAAGGTATGTCCTATCCCGACGAAAAGCCTCAGCATGAAGTGATGCTGAAATCCTTTTGGATTGGGCGTTATCCGGTGACAGTGGGCCAATTTGCTTTGTTCCTTGAGGAAAGACGGGATTCCGGGTGGCGAAACCTTTTTCACGTCCGGGATATGAGTCTCAACTGAACCTACCAGCCATTAATGTGAGCTGGGACGATATCTGGGCTTTTTGCACCTGGCTCAATAATACCCAAAAACTGGATGATCATCTGATTTTTCGGGTTCCTACCGAGGCTCAGTGGGAGAAAGCAGCCAGAGGAACAGAAGGCGGACAATACCCGTGGGGGAATAGTCTGCCTGATCCTCAACGGTGCAATTTTGACCGCCATTATGGTGGAATAACCGCTGTTGGTCAATTCAGCCCTGGCGGCGACAGTCCGTATGGATGCGCCGATATGGCCGGAAATGTCTGGGAATGGACAAGTTCGCTGTGGCAACCTTATCCATATTGTGCCAATGACGGGAGAGAGGATATACGATCACCGGGTCCTCGTGTCAGGCGAGGGGGAACCTTTGACCATAACAAACGCGGCGTACGCTGCGCGTGCCGGTTTCGGATCATTCCCCCTTCATGGGAGGATCATCTCGGGTTTCGCGTTTGTGCTGTTCGAAAGGTTGACCTGGAAATTTCGGGATCAGGAAATCTCCAGGACTTTTAAGACAATGCCGCAATTTTCGTAGGATTGCCGTAAGCGGATGATCTGTTCAGAGGTAAGATTCTTGATGACCAGACGCAAGGTAAAGGATCCATCAGCAGTGGTATTGTTGATAGACCGGATGATGTTTCCGCCCTGTTCTGAAACCAGGTGAGCCAGCGTGGCCAGGACACCGGGCCGATTTGATGGACTGGCTCCTTCCACATAGACGGTCGTCCAGTTGAGCTGTTCACGGGTGATCCCGGCATTATCCAACTCTGCGGCGAGGTCGTCCAAACGAATGGCGCCGCCGCCGACCGCAGAATAAAGGTCTTCAAGATTGATGCAGCTGATGTGTTCCAGGAGGTTATCCAACCGATCCTTTTCCAATGTTTGCACATCTTCAAGAAACAGGGTGCCGCGGGGTGCAAGGATGGTGCGGACTTGAATGCGGCCTATTTCGGCCTGTTTGCGGATGGTTTCTTTGGTGATCAACATACGAACCAACCGGCTGGTAGAGACATTGCAAAAACTCAACCATTCAGCTGTTGGGGGCAGGCGGGGACCATTGGTGATGACTTCAATTAGGTCTCCCGGGTTCACCCGGTCAGACAGTTTGGCCATTCGACCATTGACGATGAGAGAGCTGATTTTATCAAGCAGGAAATCCTGCTGAATGGTGGCAACAGCGTCAATGACAGTAGAGCCTTCAGGTACGAAGCGGGTGCTGCCAGTGGGGGTCAGAATGACAACAGGGCGGTAGTTTTCCTGGTTGTTAAGACCTTTATTGATGGCATAAATGATACCCCAGCGGTTTTCGCCTTCCATATCTTCGGTGGCAATGGCCACTTCAATAGCCCCATAGTTGGGTAAACGAGCGGTGATTTGTAAGGCGCGGTATCCATTTTGAGGGCAGGCGATATAATCATCAAAGCGGTTCTGGTCCATGTAAGGACCAAGGTAACGGTTTACGCCGCCCAAGAGGGTATAACAATTCTTTTCTGAGGGAACCACCAGACGGAAACTGACCAGATCGTTGACATTGGAAAAATCATCCAGGGAAGAATATCGCTCTCGCGCCATCCGGCGGAGTTTCTGCCAGGTGAGCCAATAGCCATTGACTACCACTTCAGCCCTGCCGCGAATACCTTCACGATCCATAATCTGGCCCAGCTTTTCAAGCTGATCATTGATAAAATCGACATTTAATCGTGGATCGGAATCAATTTTTGATTGAACGTAATTGAAAGTAATGGGATCATAATGCGGAAAGGCCATATCTTCCAGCCAGCGGCGCCATTCATAGCAGTTCAAAATGCCAGCCAGCCGGCCGTAAGCTTTGATGGCCTCTTCGGCTTTCTCGCGGCGGCGGGCTTCCTGCATGTGTTCAAGGGTCATGACATTATGGGTTTTATCGGCCAATTTAACCAGAAATACACCGGGGTCACGATAGATGGCGAGTTTGCGCAGGGCCTCAATGTCGCGAGAGCGTTTACTTTTATGGACACTTAGTTTGCTGACCCCATCAACGATATAGGCCACATACTCGCCCAAAGCGCCAGGAAAATGGGCTTTGATTTGATCCAGGCTGCCGCCACGATCCTCCACACTATCATGCAACAGGGCGGCGATTGTCCAGGCTTCATTGTGAACCAGTTTATCAATATAATCTGCGGCCCAAACGCAGTGCGTTTCAAAATACGGATCCCCATTCATGCGAACATGGCCGGCGTGAAGCTCTTTTCCCCAGTTAAACGCATCTTCAATGGCTGGCGTTCTGGGAGAAAATGATCCAATGCCGATTTTTTGTGAAATGGATGGTCGAATTTCATTCACGCGGACAATATCAGCCATGGTTTTCTCCTATAGACGAGTACCCTGATCACGAATAAATTTACCTCTAAGATACAATAATGGCGGCTTAAGTGCAAGGCCTGCTCTCCAAAAAGCAACGGCAGCCAGGCCGTGGGCCAAAACAGCAAAGAGAGGAGGTGTTTCCAATGTGTAATAGGTCCAACAGGCCCGGGTGGTTCCCCAAAGTTCAAGAAAATAGCCCAAGCCGGCGCCCGCTGCAAAGGTCAATACGGTAAGACGATGTTGATTATTAAGCAAGGCCAAAAGCAATGTGATGAGTAATGCGGCCAGGGTCATGGGTTTATCAATGGTGGGCATGACGAAGACAAGCATCAGTGCACCAAAACCGAAAAACATGGGCCAATAGAGGACTTCCCATATCCTGGAGTTTTCACCAGGGATGAATGCAGATAACAAGCGCACTATTCGGTCAATGGATAGAGATGCAATTGGCCAGGCTGGAATGATCCACAACGGTGGCCGCTCCTGGGTATAGTACACCCAGATCTGGGTCTGTGTGCCCCAACTTTCAATTACCAATCCGCCGCACAGGCCGATGAGGATAATCCAGAGATCCTTCTTCCAATCAGCCCCACCCATGATCAACAGCGACATAGCGAAGAAAATGCCCAGAAGGAGCCAATCCATTTGAACCCAAAAGGACATTTCCGGGTTATAGGAAGCCAGGTATTCTTCAGCCAAAGGCCACCAGACAATCACGATTAGCAAGATCACCGCAAAAAAACCGCTCAACAGAAAATAGCTGGTCCGATTCCAGCCTAAAAGCATCTTGATTTTTGCGGCAGAAGACACCAATTCAGATTCAGTCATACTTGAGTCCTCTGCAAAAAGTTGTACTTTAACAACCAAACACAAGATTGAAAGCAGGTTTTGGCCTGAGCCAACCCGCCAGTCGACGCCAAAAATTATGCAAAAAAGACTCCTTTTCCGCTACGGATGAG
>Ga0209097_10000113_pt1 | contig 94985 bp, 75 predicted proteins | sample AD_UKC052_MetaG_FD_184419 | JGI IMG/M metagenome (GOLD analysis project Ga0209097, IMG submission 184419) | Active sludge microbial communities of municipal wastewater-treating anaerobic digesters from USA - AD_UKC052_MetaG (SPAdes) (version 2) | ecosystem: Engineered > Bioreactor > Anaerobic >... | reverse complement strand
TAGTTTATACGACTTTGCATACCCGGCTGACCTTTTGAAAGAATGTGCATTCCACGGTTTTCGAGCAGTAGGAGATATTCAATGTAATATTGCTCCTAATCAAACGGGTGTAATCTTCAGAACTCTCTAAATGAGGCTTGGGACCAGTATTGGGCTGATCCCACTTCATTCTCCACTTGGGAACGCAAGAAGGTTAAAGAATTACATTCCATGGATATACATTAATTTCAATATGCCTTTCGTTGCAAGACTTGATCGAATCAACGTGATAAGAGGGCGTTGCGTCCAGTGCGTGGAGGCAAAAAATCGTGTAGTATAATGAGGAGGTTGAATGTTAAATCGGCGTCGTATTCAAACTGTGCGAGATCGTTGAGAGTATAATTTTGGAGTGGACTTAAGGGGAAAAATTGATTCGCGAGATATGAATGGCCTTAGACCTATTCCGCAATCTCTCCCTGCCCCCCTGCCCTAATTGAATACCCCCCCGCCTATTGGCTTTTGGATAACATACCCATGCCTACCATAATTTTTCGAGGTGCCAATCGGACCGTTATCGATTTTGTTCAGTGCTAATCTGCGATACCAGCAACGTACGCAATTAGTGGACGTTGACTAATCCCGCGCTACGCTTTGATGCTATATATTCTGACTTGATTTGAGGAAATGCTGTGGCTGGCTTTTCCCAGACTCGATGAATACGAAGAGAAGAAGGCAGTCAACGTACCGATGCGAATTCGAAAGGTGGGGACTTTTTTACGCCACCTCTCCCAACCGCTCTTTCACAATCGCCACCATGAAAGCACGTATGTCGGTAGACTGCTTGACCATCTCATAAGGTAGCCGGATAACCAAGTAGTGCTTACCCTTGTCGTCGATCCATTCATCCTCTTCCCGGTCGTCGAGCGTACAGAGAAAATTAATGCAGGTGTTTTCCACGTGCGGGAATTGTGCAGACACGTACTGCGTGTCGATTTTATCGGCCACTTCCTTATCGGCAGTTTTTACGACATCCATCGGCTAAATTTTTGTCAAAGTTAAGAATAGGATTGAAACGACGCAATTTCTATTTGTAAACAGGGTTATTCGGTGGGCGCAAGAGTCGCATCTCTTTGGGTCGGGCGAGGTTTTCAGGAAGGAGAGGATATGAAAAAAGTTTAATTTGTTCCTGTTGCAGACATGCTCCCATCGGTCCTCTGAATTCAACAATGTAGGAAACGGCATTTTCATCCATGTATTGAGTACCGTAGCGACCTTGTTGACCTTTGATCGTAGTGCCATATTTCCAGACTTCGCCGACGTGGAGAAAGTATAAGGGATGGCCATCGTGTACACAAGGGTAGAACCCATCCTTCGTTGCTATCAAGACGTACTGTTCTCCTTCTTCCAATTCGGCGAGTTTCTTTTCCAACTTCTGCCGATGCTTAGTAGTCAGGCGAGGTTCGCCGTTGACGTATTCGACGACATCGCCCCATTTCAGTGCACAGAAGATCAGTAATACAAGAGTGCCAATGAAAAACGGTAACGGGTTTTTCTTTTTGGGTTCAAAGGGTTCTAATTCCTTTTGCGGTAAATCTGCTCCCATTGCGTTCTGCGTTTAATTCTTTTTCAAACGAATACGCTGACCTTGGATGGATACCTTCAGCACGCTGCCGTTGATTTCACCGATTTCGTTACCATACTGGTCGTACAGTGAACCATTGGTAACTTCACCGGCTTCGTTGCTGATTAAACTTCCGGTGGTGCCTTCAATGACCTCGCCATACCATCGATCCTGCCCAACTACAATTTCAACATCGATACCGTTGTCGTTTCCCGAGTATCGGCCAGTGTAATCACCAGAATTTTGAGAAGAGTCGCCTGAAACGGTAGAGATACCACCTTCAGGCCATGCGTTACCGATGATCACTACAACACCTACTAATACAGCATACTTTACAAATCCAGTAAAAAAGTTCTTGGAGAGCGCCCAAACCAAGGGAGGTACTAATAAAACAAATAGAAAAAGTAATGTAGGGTCAAAATTCATGTTCGAGAACACTCCCCTCTGGCCCAAAAAGTGGAGTATACAGATGCTGAGTAGGTAAATGCCAATAAAACGGGCAATTTTTACGAGAATGCGAACAAAGGGAGATCGGGTTGCGGACTGTTCCATAATAGGTAAAAAGGTGGAGTACATTCCCAGCCCCGAAGAATGTTGTTACAAATAAAAAAGGCGTGGAACTGTAGCCTATTGACTTCAAGGCACTACCACGCGCCCGGACCAAATAGAAAAACAGCCCACACCCGTATCGGGAGTGGCTGTTAGTCTTTCTGGTCTCGTTCTTAATGTGGTAGTTTCAGAAGTAAGAGAAGACTAACGCCTCAAAAAAGCAAACTTGTAGGTTCCAGCGAAGCAAGAACCGGCGCAAATATAATCCTATGGAGGAAAAGATCAAATAGTGATGGAGGCTCCCCTCCATCAGCGTCAGCGACTAACCAATAGGTGAAAAGCAGTATCAGTTGCAGCCCACAGCTGGTTCGACTGCGTTGGCGTAGCCTTTACAGCCGTGGGCTTCATAAGCACTGAAAGAGTGAATTCTGTTTCTACTTTTTCTCTGTCTCCAACGCTAAGATGCAAGCGCCAACTCAATCTTTTTTGAAGCGTTGCGTAAGTTCCAGCCCAGTTTCTACGATCCGCATCAACTGCGCGGATGAATAGGCAGGTTCCAGGTCTTTCTTCAACTGAAGGAATGCCGTCCTTTCTGCTTCAGTCAATTTGAATTTCAGAAACTTATCCAAAGCCTTTTCCATGTAGCCTTTGACTTTTGTGATCTGCTTGTCCAGGTTGCCTTTTCTGGCTGTGCCTTGCTCAATGTTCATCAAGATTGCCATTAACGATGAATCAGCGCCGTTTGTGGTAGTCCGTGAAGATTTGTGTGCTCTCCGAATGAAGTATTCGTAAAGTAATGTGTTACCGTAATTTTCAGGTGACATAAAGAACTGGTTTAAGGGTGAAATAATCTGGTTGACGAAGAAAGCAATTCTGCTTCATTCATTTGCAAAGTAAGCATGGATAAACTTGTTTCAAAAAGGACTTATCGTAATTTTACGATAAATTTTGCCTTTCCCTTGCATATTTCGGAATTCATCGTAATTTTGCGATGGATTTAACCGAAACATCATGGGATCGTCGAAATTAGAGGCTTTTACCGCCGAAGAAATTAACCTGGCAGAACTTGCCAAAGCATTAGGGCACCCCGCCCGTATCGCCATTTTAAAAGAATTGGCCCGCCGAAACAGTTGCGTTTGCGGCGAAATCGTCGATGTGCTGCCATTGGCGCAAAGTACCGTTTCCCAACATTTGAAGGAATTGAAAGCTGTAGGATTGATTCAAGGCACGGTAGAAGGCGTCAAATCCTGCTACTGTATCGACTGGAACACGATGCGTTCTTTGCAAAATTTGATCGGTTCTTTCCTACCGTGCTGCGAACCTGATAAATCTGACAAATCCTGCTGCTAACCTGTTTTAACTGCTTTTTGAAATGGAAATTTTGCTCTACCTGCTTGCGGCCTGCCTTACTCTTTTCGGAGTATTAGGCATTATCGACGGGTTTTACCTGCATATATGGCGGTACCGTCTTTACGAACACGCCGAAAGTCGGTTTGAACATCTGACACATACTGCCAGAACGATACTATTCCCTGGAATTGTGTGCGGCCTGTTTCTATTCCCGAATGTGCCCGGTCTATATCAGGCAGGTTTGCTGTTAGTGCTGGCTGATATTGCTGTGCTGGCCGTCGATGCCTATTCGGAAAAAGACAGCCGGGCTTTTATGGGCGGTTTACCGCGTTGGGAATACATCCTGCACCTTTTTGTCAATGGGTTTCACTTCGGCTCCATCCTGCTTTTTATCGGATTAAAATTCAGCGTTGAACCGGACGGTTTGGTTGCGCGGGAAATTGATTTCAGCAGCCCGGCAGGTCAGTTGGTACACTGGCTGGCTGTCAATATCCTGCCCGGTGCGGTACTTATGGCCGTCCTGCATATTTGGGTGAGCCTGCCCGGTGGCCGCGTATGGTGGCACACGAAAAGAAACCAGATCACCTGTTGTTAATCACTAAAAAATTAAGAATATGAATACTGCTGAAAACATTAAATCTTCCGTCCGCGAACAATACTCGAAAATCGCTTTGCAAGATAAAGCCACGAATGCTGCGTCCTGTTGCGGTGTCGGAGCGCCCGGCACCTGCGATATTATGGCGGATTCCTACGCACATTTGAAAGGGTACAACCCGGATGCAGATTTGGGTTTGGGCTGCGGTCTGCCGACTGAATTTGCCCGGATTGAAGCGGGTGACGTGGTGCTCGACCTTGGTTCCGGCGCTGGCAATGATTGCTTCGTAGCCCGTGCTGAAACAGGCGCAACCGGCAAAGTGATCGGCGTAGACTTTACTCCGACGATGATCGAACGTGCGCGGCAAAATGCTGAAAAACTGAATTATCACAACGTTGAATTCCGGCAAGGCGACATTGAAAATTTGCCCGTAACGGACGATAGCGTTGATGTAGTAGTAAGTAACTGCGTGCTTAACTTGGTACCCGACAAACGCCGCGTATTTGCTGAAATCCTGCGCACGTTGCGCCCTGGTGGACATTTCAGTATTTCCGATGTGGTGCTGATTGGTGCGCTACCTGAAAAAGTAGTGGAAAGCGCCGAACTGTATGCCGGATGTGTTGCCGGTGCGATCCAATTGGATGAATACCTGCAAATTATTCACGAAACAGGCTTTCAGAATGTGACGCTGCAAAAACAAAAGCCGATCCTGTTGCCCGATGAAATCTTGCTGCAATACCTCACCGAAGCGGAAATACGGGCTTTTGTGGAAACGGGTACCGGTATTTTCAGCGTAACTGTTTACGCCGAAAAAGCGGGCGGCGACAACGCTGCCAAAACTGAAAACAGGCTCAAAGTAAAGCAAGCCGTTTTGTCGGAAACCTGCGGGTGTACGCCCGGCACCTGCTGTTAAATGTTGCACCTGGGCAGGCGGATTCAACCGGGTCAACCTGCCCTCCATTTTTATAGTCATGGATATTACATTTCATAAAGCAATTCCTGAAAACCGGGCAGCGCTCGAATCCCTTTTGCTTGGGTTGTCGCTTCCTGTGGCAGATTTACCTGCCGACCTGACCCATTTCACGCTGGCCTTTGACGGCTCTTTACTGGTAGGTTCTGCCGGGGTCGAGCCTGTCGGAAACGTGGGCCTTTTGCGCTCCGTTGCAGTAGCAGAATCCTATCGGAATTTGGGCCTGGCAGGTCGGTTGTTCAATTCATCTATTGCAGATGCCCGGACAAAGGGGATCAGCGAAATCTGGCTTATTACCAATACGGCAGACAACTATTTCGAGCGGCACGGATTCGAGCGGGTCGAGCGTGAAAATGCGCCCGGTGAAATTGCGGACACCTCACAATTTAAGGGCCTGTGCCCCTCCAGCGCGGTCGTAATGCGAAAGTTACTGTAAGTACAAATCGGTTTTAATGAAAGCACTATACATCACTCTTTTAGTTTTACCGCTGTTCTGTTTTAAACAGGCTCTACTGGCACAAACGCTGTACGGGCAGGTAGTAGATATGAAAAACCAACCGGTGCCCGGAGCGGTCGTTGTGTGGGCCGGAACAAGTACCGGGGCGCGTACCGATGAAAATGGCGAGTATGCTATTCCCTTGCCGATGGATACGACAATGAAGCCTAAACGCCTTGCCCTTGTTTTTCAGGAATTACGCGACACTTTTTCCATTGATGATTTTACAAGTTACTGGACATTACAGGCATCTGCTACCCTTACCCTGGAAGAAGTAACCGTAAGGGATGAAAGTACCGGTGCATACATTTCCGTATTGCAGTCGGTAAAGGTGGAAATCATTAATCGGGCGGAACTGCGCAAAGCGGCCTGCTGTGATCTTGCCGGATGTTTTGAAACACAAAGCACCGTACAACCGACGACGACCAATATTCTGACCAATGCCAAAGAACTGCGGATATTAGGTCTGAGCGGCGTTTACAATCAGGTGCTGGTGGATGGTTTGCCCACTATCCAGGGCCTGACCTATACCTACGGCATCGGCACAATTCCGGGTAGTATGCTGGAAAATATTTGGGTCGTGAAGGGCGCTAACAGTGTGCTGCAAGGTTATGAAGGTATGGTCGGGCAAATCACTATTTTTCCCCGTGAAGGCGGAACTGCCGAACCCTTCACTGCGGATGTGCTGGTAAACAGTTTCGGCGAAAAACACCTCAACGCCGCATTTGCAGCCAATAAAAAACGCTGGACAAACTATCTCGCTTTGCATACTTCGCAACCGGGTGGCAAGTGGGATCGGGATAATGATACTTTTCTGGATTTGCCACGCATAACACGTTATGTGGCTTATAACAAATGGCGGTATCGCAAGGAAAATGAGAACGGATTAAGCGCGTTTATCGGTGCGCGGTATGTGAATGAAGATCGGGTCGGTGGGCAGAAAAATTTTGATCCGAAAACCGATAAAGGCACGATGAATGCTTACGGGCAAACGGTTCATTTTTACCAGCCGGAAGTATTTACAAAAACTGGTTTCCGTTTCAGTCCTGACCGTAAAATTTCCCTGCTTGCCTCATTCGTTGCACAAGATCAGGAATCCTGGTTTGGCCTTACCAAATACGATGCAAAGCAACGGCACGCTTATGCCAACGTGCAGTATGAACTGTTTTGGGGCAAAAACAAAGGGCAGGAATTAAAAACTGGTTTCAGTTTTCGACACTTCATTTTGAATGAACAGATCGGTTTTTCGGAATTGGATACCCTTCAACGAGGTTTTGCCGGACGGTATCGCCGGGAAGAAAATATTCCGGGTTCTTTCGCTGAAAACACGTTTCATTTTCGGAATGACAAGTGGGTGTGGGTAGCAGGGTTGCGGGCCGACCGACACAATGCTTTCGGCTGGTATGTCACGCCTCGCACGATGCTGCGCTTTAATCCTTCCGATAACCTGGATCTGCGTGCGAGCATCGGATCAGGTTGGCGAACGGTGAATCTGTTTCCTGAAAACATATCATTGCTTGCCGGAAGCCGTGAAATTGTTTTTGCCCAAACATTGCAACCTGAACAAACCTGGAATTCAGGTATCAATGCCACGCGCCGTTTCACATTTGGTAAAATGCGGCTGACTGCAACGGCTGACCTTTATCATACCCGTTTTCAGAATCAGGTTTTCCCTGATTACGACAGCGAACCTGCAAAGGCAATCATTGGTAATTATACCGGCAAATCAGTGAGCAACGGCGTACAAATGGAAGTCAGCGCTGCCTGGAGCCGTCGGATTGAACTGCGGGCTGCCTACAATTTCCTGGATGTTTTCAGGTATCAAAACGGCTCGAAAGTCCTGCTGCCTTTCAATCCACGCCATAAGATACTTTCCGTTGCAACCTATCGCACTGCGGGTGAACGCTGGCAATTCGATGCCAATCTGCATTGGTACGGCAAACAAAGGTTGCCGGATACCCGTGACAATCCCGAAAACCTACGCCGTCCGGATTACTCCAAAACCTATGCAGTTGCCAGTGTGCAAATACGCCACGCTTTACCCCGTATCGAGTTTTTCGCCGGCTGTGAGAACATATTCGGGTTCAGACAATCGCGCCCGATTTTAGGATGGGAAAACCCTTTCGGACGCGGTTTTGATCCTTCATTCGGGTGGGGGCCGACACGGGGTCGGGAATTTTACATTGGCAGTAACTTTAAACTGGACAGGAAAGAAAAGCCGAATTAACCTGCACTACACCTTTACAAACTTGCACATCATGGAAGCACCACAACATTTGAAATACTCCAAAGAACACACCTGGTTATTGATAGAGGGTGAAAATGGAACAGTCGGAATAACCGAATTTGCCCAAAGTGAGTTAGGCGAAATCGTCTTTGTCGATTTTCCTTCTGTGGGTGCTTTTTTCGGACAGGATCGGGTATTCGGTTCTATTGAAGCACTGAAAACAACCAGCGATTTATTCATGCCGCTATCGGGTGACATACTCGAAACTAATGGAAAACTGAAAGACGATCCTACGTTGGTGAATACTGATCCTTTCGGTGAAGGATGGATCGTGAAGATAAAAATGAGTAAACCCGATGAAGCCGACAACCTGCTCACAGCTGCTGCTTATCAGGCAATAACCGCATAAATCCCGGCCATATGATGCAGAAATATTTTTCGGAGGCCCTGGGCACGTTTGCGCTGGTTTTTTGCGGCACGGGTGCTATCATAATCAATCAGGAAAGCGGCGGCGTCATTACGCACGTCGGAGTTGCTATTACGTTCGGTCTGATTGTCATGGCGATGATTTACGCACTTGGTGAAGTATCGGGTGCACATCTTAATCCGGCGGTTACGCTGGCTTTTTGGATAGCGGGAAGATTCCCTATGCAACAGATTGCCCCTTTTTTAATCGGTCAGATTATCGGGGCGCTAATTGCCAGCGGGCTATTACGGTTTCTGTTTCCTGCCAGTGAAACATTGGGCGCAACCCTTCCAGCCGGTGCAGCAATGCAGTCCTTTATTTTGGAAACTGTGTTGACTTTTCTGCTAATGCTGGTTATTCTGCAAGTATCGCAAGGCAGTAAAGAAACCGGATGGTTTGCAGGTCTGGCCATTGGTGGTGTGGTCTTGCTGGAAGCAATGTTTGCGGGGCCTATCTGTGGTGCGAGTATGAACCCGGCACGCTCACTGGCTCCGGCAGTAGTTTCCGGGCACCTGGAAAATATTTGGATTTATTTGGCCGCTCCGGTTTTGGGTGCATTCCTGGCTGTTCCCTGTAACCGCATTTTGCAAAAGCCTGCTTAACCTAACGTTCAATTTTCAAAACGCAAACCTTTTCAAAAATGACGATTGCCCTTTTCTCCGATATTCATGCAAACCTACCGGCGCTCGAAGCCTTTTTTGCAGATGTAGAGCAACGAAAACCGGATGCCATTTTTTGCCTGGGCGACCTGGTTGGTTACAATATCTGGCCGAACGAAGTAGTACAGGAAATCCGGCGGCGCGGCATTCCGACGATTGCCGGAAATTATGACTACGGGATCGGCAGAAGCAGCGACGATTGCGGATGCGCCTATAAAAGCGACGATGAAAAAGCGAACGGCGCGGTAAGTATTAGTTTTACCAACCAGATCATGCAGGCAGATGAACGGCGCTATCTGCGTGAATTGCCCCGGCACATTCGCGTTGAATTTGAAATGAACGACGGCGACTGGTTGCAGGTAATGTTCGTACACGGCAGCCCGCGTAAAATCAACGAATACCTGTTTGAAGATCGGGAAGAAAAAAGTCTGTCGCGTATTCTGGAAGGTGCGAACGCCGATATTCTTTGTTTCGGTCACACGCACAAACCCTACCATCGTGTACTTTCTACCGGCAATCAGGACGCGCCGCATTTCCGCCATGCTATCAATATTGGCTCCGTCGGCAAACCGAAAGACGGAGATCCGCGTGGAGGTTATGCGCTGCTACACTTCGATGAAAACAGCAGCCGGGAACGTGCCGAAAGTATCCGCGTCGAGTTTGTACGGTTTGAATACGATGTAGAGAAAGCAGCCTTTGCCGTAGAAAATAGTCCTTTGCCTAATGCCTATGCGGAAGCCTTGCGAATAGCAAAATGACCCGTTTGAAATCCTGTTGAATTAACCTATATGCTACGCATTATAGCCGTTTTAATACCGTTTTTGCTTCTGTTTTGCAGTCTGGCTTCCTGGCAGGTTGTGAAATGTTATGAAGTGCGCTGCGGGGATGAAAGTCGCGTGGAATGTTCGTCAAAAAAGGAATGCTCTAACCCCTTACCTCAAAAGAACGGCTGCGGAAAAAGTAAAGACACGCCTACGCCGTGCTGTGTTTGTGTTGGGAATGGGTGTTATTATTTGCTGCCGGTTAACGGGTTCCAACTTCGACCTTTTCCAGATGAAGCAAGGGAAAACCCGCTCGGACGGCAACACCTGTTTCCGCAATCCTTTCACCCTTCTATCTGGCATCCACCTGCAATAGCAGCAGTTTGAACGGCGCAATCCCAAACAACAATTTCCACTCACTTTAAAATTTCCAACAACATGAAAAATAAAATTCTGGCATTTACCGCCGCTGCTCTTCTGACTTCTGCGATCGCTTTTGGCTTCGCTCAATCTTCTAACGGTTCCGGTGCCTGCTGCGAAACGGAAACGGCTACCTGTTGCCCGTCGCCGGATCAGTGCCCGATACCCTGCTGCGAAACCGGCAGTACGTGCCAGCAATAAAATGCGGATAGCCATCGCTATCCCTTGAAATTCAGCGGGTCATTCGGCAGTGCCGGATGGCCCGCTCTTTCTATGTATGTAAAAACGAAAATTATTAAAATCGACTTAAAAACGTTACTATAAGTTAACTAAATTTATAGAGTTATAGGTTAAAAGTATCTTTGCATTGACCAGGTCCGTTTAAATACTGTTAGAATGACTGCAAAACTCCTCTTCCCGCTACTGCTTATTTTCGTTGCACAAGCTGCCTTTTCTCAAAACATTGACCTACACGGCCGCGTACTCGACAAAGAAACACGGCAGCCCATCGGGTTTGCAACAGTCGGGGTTTTCAGTCGAGATACCACACCGTTGGGTGGCGCTACGGCAGACGAAAACGGCGTTTTCAATTTTAAAGCGACCGCTACGGCAACCAATAGCCTCATTAAAGTACAGTTTTTGGGATATGAAACCGCATGGATAGTCCCTGACCTTTCGCTTTCTCCCGGTAGAACATCCTTCGCTCTGCCTGATATTTTGCTTATCGCAAGCGCACAATGGCTTCGGGAAGTTCAGGTGAACGCCGAAAAGAATGCAGCGTCCATGCTGCTCGACAAAAAGGTTCTCAACGCTGATAAATTCCAGACGGCCGCTAACGGTACGGCTCTCGACCTGCTGCAAAAGATGCCCGCTGTTTCCCTGAATACGGAAGGCAACATTGCTTTGCGTGGCGACGAAAACATTCTCGTTCTGGTGAATGGGAAACCATCCAACCGGAAAGCCTCTGATATTCTCGCTCAAATTCCAGCCAACCAGATCGAACAGGTAGAAATCAGCACGAACCCTTCGGCGCAATACGATTCGGAAGGGAAAGCGGGCGTGATTAACATTATCCTGAAAAAGAACGCACAGATCGGTTGGAACCTGACTGCAAACGCGATGTTCGGCGGCACAGATCCGGCGCGCTACGGTGGCGACCTGTCGGCGGCGTACAACGGCGGTAAATGGAGCGCTTTTGTATCTGCCGACGCGCGGCAGTTCAATATGGATGGTTATCGCGGCGGGCAGATTCGTATTCTGAAAGGCGACACGTTAAGTTCGTTGCCCTCGCAAGGTATCCGGCCGTTACGCGATGAACAGTATTCCTTTCGCGCAGGCGGAAGTTTTGCCCCTACCGATAAGCAGGTGTTTAATTTCGGATACTATCGGGGATATAAACAAAGCGACCGAACAGCCAATATTCACTATCAGGATTACATTAAAACCGGGAGCGGGCTAAACCTGTTCGACCCCGAAATAGGTCTGCCTGTACGCCGTTTTTACAACGAAAACCTGTTTGTACGTTCCGGGGAATTTAGTTCGGTGAGCGTCGATTATACGAAGACGATGCGCGGCAAACAAAAACTTACCATTTTAGGCTTTTACGAACATTCTGTGCTTGGTGGCCCGCTTCGCAACCGGGAAGAGGAAGCAACAACCGGGGAACCTATTTTGGTGGAACGGACGGAAGAAAGTAGTCCGCTCGACGGTTGGCGCTGGCAGGCCGACTATGTGCTGCCACTGGCATCGGGGCAAAAACTGGAAATGGGGTATCAATGGCGCGGCTTACGGCATCGGGGCGATTTCGTTTATGAACGCCTGAACCTGATAACCGATGTGTACGAAAAAACGCAGGATTACAACAATCAACTGGATTTGGAGCAACAGGTGAACGCCGCTTACGCTCAATTGTCCGGTGAAAAACAGGGCTTTTCATGGAATGCCGGTCTGCGTACCGAATACACAGATCGTAGCCTGTCGCATACACTCGAAACCCGCAATTACAGATATAAAAAATGGCATCTTTTCCCGACTGCACAGGCGCTTTGGTTGCTTGACAAAAAGCAGAAATTACGCGCCGGATTTAGCCGCCGGATTGACCGGCCAACCAACCGTTACCTTGCTCCGGTCAGAAACCATCGACACGCCGAAGTAGAAGAAATTGGCAACCCGGAACTGCTGCCGGAAGTCGGCAACCTGGCAGAAATTGCCTACGGTAAAAACTGGAATAAGTTTTCGCTGAACGTGACCGGGTACTTCAATTACGTGGAAAACAAGATATTCAAAATCAACCGACCGTACAGCCGTACAACGCTGATCCGCTCGTTTGCGAATGCCGGGCGTACCACTTCGACGGGTGTAGACCTATCTGCCGAATGGGGCATTGCAAAATGGTGGCGTTTCTTCCTGGCTGGCAATGTGTACGATTTTCACATCAGCGGCGAAGTAGACGGCCTGGCAGTTAATCGTCGTAGTCTGAATACAACGGTAAGCGCGAATACGACGTTTACGCTGGCACGTCAATTGAAATTCCAATGGGATGCTTCCTATGTTTCTCGCACAATTACTTCCCAGGGAGAAGACACCGATTTGTTTTTGTCCGGTGTTGCATTGCGCTATACGTTTTGGGGTGATCGGCTAACCGTAGGTGCGCAGATGCAGAATATTTTCAATACCAATATTCAAACGATTACCATCGAAGGGCCAGGCGCATACAGTTCTACGGAGTACACCAAATACGACCGGGCGCTACTGTTGAGTGTCGGGTATCGCCTGAACGATAAAGCCAAAAAAGGGAAAGCACAGAAAACGGAGTATGGGGAAAAAGACTTTTAAAGTGGCAGATGATTAATTTGGACAGTTGAAGCCTGTTTCAGGCTATTCTTTTTACTTTGCCTGTCTTTTAAAAAGATCATTAAACTACTCAGTATGCCAACTCCTCAAAAAAATTACATTTACAAGTTTGTCAATTCATTGGGAGAAGAACTGAGCCCAAGTGAAGCCGTATTTGCAATTATAACTGAAGACGATAAAAATCAAGGGTCATTCAAGTTTAGTGGGACAGGCTTTTTTATAAACGCTGTCGGTGGATTTGTAACAGCTAAACATGTTTGCTTTGACAGGCAAAATAAGCCAATCTTCCCATTTTATGTTGCTTATGTGTTGCCTGACAATACTGTTGTCCTACGCCATGTTAAAAGGTTTTACGTCAATCCGGACTCAGATGTTGCCGTAGGGATGCTTGTGCCATTTAAGGATGCGCAAGGAAAATTGATTGAAAACGCTGTCTTAACTTTATCAAAATCCCCTATTGAGGTAGGGGATGAAATAAAAACTGTTGCATACCCTAAATCAAAAATTATTACAGAAGACGAAAAAACTCAGGTAGGAGAGTTTGTAGCTGATTGGTATAGAGGAAAAGTTGAAGAACATTTCCCTGATGGCCGAGATAGTTTATTCTATCCAAGGGAATGCTTTCGTACTTCAGTTGAAATTTTAGGAGGGGCAAGTGGAGGCCCTGTAATCAATAGTGAAGGTTTTGTTGTGGGAATAAACTCTTCTGGACTCGATGATCTCGATGACGGTTTTAATGATCATGTCTCATTCATAACTCCAATTACTGAGATTTTCGACATTGATATTTCATCTGACAAGGGTGAAAAGACGACAATTCGAGATTTGATACAACACGGGTCAATTAAAATAAGATGACAACATAGGCTTTTATTTTATCCTATTCTGCTTTGTCTGCAACTCTTTCCCATTGCATTAGCATCTGAATAAACAAAAAAATTAAAACCACGTTTTAAGCGTCGTTCTCCTATCTTTGGCTCAAATTATGAAAGTACGTATCGGCATATTTCTACTGTTCCTCACTTATCTGGTCGCGTTGCCGACGGATGTGGTGCGGGCTTGCGGAAGTGCCGGTATATGTCAGGAGGTTGCACCATCGGACGACGACAACGAGATTTCTACAAATATCGGTTCCTGTTTAGACGATTCGCCGTGCAAAAATTGCCCACCTGACACAGACGGTTGTGGGCATTGCCATTGCGCTGGTTGCGGTATCGCTAATGCGCCGCACAGTCTTTTTTACAAAAACACTTTCGTTGAAGTGTTTCCAGTTCCCGATTGGCTATATGCTGACCGGGCTGTCAATTTCTGCTATGATGCGCCCAGCACCTCGGCTCATCGGACAATCCTGTTCCAGCCTCCGCGAGTGTGAATTAGCCTTTCCCATTTTTTTGATTTTTCAAAAAAACGCTGCAAGTCAAGCACTTGCGGTGCATTTCTTATTTGGCTTCAACCATCGTTCCCACGACCGCAGTCCACACTCGACCATCATACATCACCATATTTTCAACTTAAAATTTTCTCAATCATGAAAACATTTCAGTTCATTCTCGCTGCCCTCGCTTTGTCCCTTATCACTTTTTCCTGTGGTCAGGAGAAAGGCACCGCTTTATCCTTGACGACCGAAATTTTCTGTGACCACTGTGAAGAATGTGAATCCTGCAAAGGAAGAGTAGAAAAAGCCCTGCTTTCAACCGAGGGAGTTAATTCGGCCAATATGAAAGTGGCTGAAAAAACGATTGCGGTAACGTATGACCCGGCAAAAATTAACGAGCAGCAAATCAAAATGGCAATTGCCAAAACGGGATTTGCCGCCGGAGATGTACCGGCAGATCCTGCTGCTTATGATAATCTGGACGATTGCTGTAAGAAGAAATAAGGCAGTTTGTGCGGGCGGCGCATCGTGCGCCGTCCGCTGATGGTAAGTTGAAAACGCTACAAGCAAAAATTCATGATTGACCAGATTATTAAATTTTCTATCCAGCATAAAATGATCGTCGGGTTATTCGTGCTCGGTCTGATAGGTTGGGGCAGTTATTCCCTGGCCCACCTGCCGATGGATGCACTGCCCGACATCACCAATAATCAGGTGCAGGTTATTACCGTTGCGCCGACGCTGGCATCCCAGGAAGTGGAACAATACGTGACCGCACCCATCGAAGCCGCTTGCGCTAATCTGCCTGATATGGTGGAATTGAGGTCTATTTCCAGACTTGGACTGTCGGTGATTACCATAGTGTTCAAAGATGAAATGAACCTTTACGAAGCCAGGCAACTGGTAAATGAAAGGTTAAAGGAAGCGGAAGAGCATATTCCAAAAGGTGTGGGCAGTCCTGATCTGGCACCCGCTTCCACCGGATTGAGCGACATTTACCAGTACGTACTGCACACCAAACCCGGCTACGATTCTATCTATTCGGATATGGAGTTGCGTACGATTCAGGACTGGATCGTCAAACGGCAACTATTGAGTGTGCCGGGAATTGCCGAGATCAACACCTTGGGCGGACACCTGAAACAGTACGAAATAGCCGTAGATGCGCAGCAACTGAAAGCGATGAATGTCAGCATTCAGGAACTGTTCGAGGCGCTGGAAAAGAACAATGAGAGCACTGGCGGCAGTTACATTGAAAAAGGGCCAAACGCCTATTTCATTCGCGGTATGGGCATGGTGGAAAACCTGCACGACATAGAGGCGATTGTGGTAAAACAGTCAGACGGCGTACCCGTGCTGGTGCGAAACATTGCAAAAGTACAGTATGGAAATGCCAATCGTTACGGCGCTGCTACTCGTAATGGTGAAGGGGAAGTGGTGGTCGGTGTAGCAATGATGCGGAAGGGACAAAACTCGGCGGAAGTAGCACGGAGCGTCGAAGAACGGATAGAGGTTATCAAAAAATCCCTGCCGGAAGGCGTCATTATTGAGCCTTTTTTGGATCGTAATGATCTTGTAGAACGTGCCATTACTACGGTTACGACCAACCTGGCTGAAGGCGGTCTGATCGTCGTTTTTATTCTGGTTTTGTTTCTCGGCAATCTTCGGGCAGGTTTGGTAGTCGCTTCGGTTATTCCGCTGGCTATGCTTTTTGCACTCGGTATGATGCGTCTGTTCGGGGTTTCAGGTAACCTGATGAGCCTTGGTGCAATTGACTTCGGATTGATCGTGGACGGCGCGGTGATCATTGTTGAAAGCATTGTGCATCGGATTACCAGCAACGTTCTGCCGGGCAGGAACCGGCTCACACAGACTGAAATGGATGAAGAGGTATATGAGGCGTCTTCCCGTATCCGGACTTCTGCTGCTTTCGGAGAAATCATTATCCTGATTGTGTATCTGCCCATTCTGACGCTTACCGGTATTGAAGGCAAGATGTTTGGCCCTATGGCGCAAACGGTATCGTTTGCTATTTTAGGGGCATTCCTGCTTTCGCTGACTTATGTGCCAATGATGTCAGCGTTGTTTTTGAGCAAGAAAACGGTACACAAACGCAATATATCCGACCGCATGATGGACTTGTTTCAACGTGCTTACAACCCGCTGATTCATTTCGCATTGCGCCATAAAATTGCTGTCGTGGTAGCGTCTTTAGGCTTGTTTATAGGGAGCCTGGTGATGTTTTCCCGCATGGGTGGTGAGTTTATTCCGACGCTGGAAGAAGGCGACCTTGCTTTGAATACGCGCATCATGGCGGGTAGTTCGCTGACTCAAAATATAGCCATACTCACCCGGCTCGAAGGAATGATAAAATCAAAGTTTCCGGAAGTAAAACAGGTCGTGTCCCGTATCGGCGCTTCAGAAATACCAACCGACCCTATGTCGGTGGAAGTAGCCGATATTATCGTGGTACTGAAGGATAAAAAGGAGTGGACTTCTGCTGAAACACGCGATGAACTGGCGGATAAAATCAAAAAGGAGATTTCCAATCTTCCCGGCGTAAGTCTGGAAATATCGCAACCTATTCAACTGCGGTTCAATGAGTTAATGACCGGCGTACGTTCGGACGTAGCGATCAAAATCTTCGGTGACGACCTGGATGTTCTGGCGAAGAAAGGTAGCGAGGCGATCCGGGTGATCGAAAACATTCCGGGTATTGCCGATCTGAAAGCAGAACAGGTGACGGGTCTGCCACAGATTTCTGTAAAGTACAACCGTGAACAAATCGCTCAATACGGATTGAGTATTGACGCTATTAACCGGACGCTGCGCACTGCTTTTGCCGGAGAAGTGGCCGGAGTTGTTTTTGAAGGGGAAAAACGTTTTGATATGGTGGTTCGGTTGGACAAGGGGCTGCGCACCGACATCGACGATATTCGTAATCTTTCTATTCCAATTTCCGGAGGCGCACAAATCCCATTGAGCCAGTTAGCGCAAATTGAGTACGGTGCAGCACCCATGCAGATTTCACGGGACGACGGTCGGCGACGGATGACCCTGGGTCTGAATGTGCGTAACCGTGATGTGCAGTCTGTGGTGGAAGAAATCAAAGTAAAACTGGACAAAGAACTTGAATTGCCAGCGGGTTACTATGTGACTTACGGCGGGCAGTTTGAGAACCTGATTGAAGCCAACAGGCGATTATTGATAGCCGTACCGATAGCCCTGTTGCTGATCCTGGTGCTGCTTTATTTTACCTTCCATTCCCTGCGTCATACGCTGCTGATATTCTCCGCTATCCCACTTTCCGCTATCGGTGGAGTATTGGCTTTATGGCTGCGTGATATGCCGTTCAGCATTTCAGCAGGGGTTGGATTTATCGCGCTGTTTGGTGTGGCGGTACTGAACGGGATTGTTCTGATTGCCTATTTCAATCAACTGAAAAGCGAGGGTATGACAAATATCGAAGAACGTGTGCTGACGGGTACACGTGTCCGGCTCCGACCCGTTTTAATGACGGCAGCGGTCGCGTCGTTGGGTTTTTTGCCGATGGCATTATCTACTTCAGCAGGCGCGGAAGTACAGCGACCGTTGGCTACGGTGGTCATTGGTGGACTGCTTTCTGCTACCTTGCTGACACTTTTGGTTTTGCCGGTGCTTTATGTATTGTTTTCGAGGAAGCGTAATGGTAATGGTAGGATTTGAATTTTGCTGGTGGAATGGATATGGGATTTTTTAAAGGCGCTTTCGATGATGTCATTAATAGCCTAAAAAATGAGATTTCGAAGTATACTATTTTGTCTTTTAAATTACTTACAATAGCATGAAACATCTCTCCATTCGAGTTGCGTGGCATGACAACGGTTGGAATGGAACCGTCTGTAAAGAGCCAACAAACAATTCCTATTGTCTTCAATTGCCCCGTATTTATGAATCAAAAAACAATATTGAGGAAGAAAAAATTGCGGGTAAGTCATGGGCTGACATGACGGAAGACCAACTTCCACCTTGTAAAGCGGAAGGCGCAGCATTCATGAGTCCCTACAAATGGCAGCGAATTTTTAGGCATCCCTATAAATTCAGCAAAGAAACGCCGCATTCAAAATTGTTAGATACGCCTGTAGAGGTCTCACCATACAGTACTTTTTCCGTTCCATTTAATTGGATGTTAGGAAGAAGCCAGCAAAATTTAGAAGAGCAATACCCTTCCCTTCCTGCTGATGACAAGGCTCCATTCAATACATCATGGGTTTACGGTGAACATAGGCAGAGGGAAATCCTCAACATTTTTTTTAAATCAATTCAAGAAAATCACTCACTTGTTTTTTTCTATACCAAAAGCGGTAATCCAATAGATGAAAATTGTCGTCGCTTGCTTATCGGAGTCGGTTGAGTAACTGGAAAATCCAAACTTCAAGAATACCAATGCCAGCCAGGTGCCAAGTCTTACCCAATGTGGGATAGACTAATTAGTCATTCTATCCGTCCCGAGGGAATTGAAGGTTTTTTGCTACCATATTCTGAATACTTACTCAAATCGGGCAATAAACAAGAGGATGAAAAACGTGCTCGTTGGTTGGAAGAAATCAAAATGACGCTTTTTGATGTAGGCGAACAAGATACAAACGTTGGAGAGTTTTCTTATGGTAGTGAATGGGTCAAAAATTCGACGGCTTTGGCTATTTTATTGAAATTACGGCAGGTGGTCGAGCGCATTCAGAAACACGGCTTGGTGGGTGGAAAATGGGAACAACGCCTCTTATGGCTTGACAACCAGATTGGCAATGTGAAAGACAATATGGGAGCGTTTCCTTCATTCGGTCAGGCAACGACAGCCCTTGGTTTCAAATTTGGGAATATTCTGGCGCAGGAAATGTACGACAACGGTTGGTGCATGCCCAAAGGAAATCCATGGAGGAGTTTTGAAGAAATATTGCATGGTGCCCACCATGCACATTTGAGTTGGAACATTCGAAAAGAATTGCCCCAAATCAAAGATATGTGGGAGTACTCCGATGTTTCAAGCCAAAAATGGCTCGAAATGTTGTCCCGTTTTGAGTTGAGTCAAAAACAAATTGCCCGTTGGTATGATAAAGACAAACGAGCCGTCCGAGGTTGGAGAATGAGCAACCAATCGTTGCTGGAAAATCCTTACCTGATTTCCGAGCTTGACGAGGGCGATAAAGATAATGGACCTATTGTGCCCGAAGTCATTGATTTAGGATTAATTGAGGACAAAGCCATTCAAGGTGACTACTCCCCGCCAGCTCTTGCAAGAATAGATTCCACCCTTGATAAACGTCGAATCCGTGCCTACCTGATTAAATCACTTCGCCTTGCCGCAGGTGAAGGCGATACGTTGCTTTCTTATGCCGAGGCAAGAGAGCGGCTTGAAAACCTGAAAACTAATCATTCTTGCGCCGTTCCCGACGGGTACATCCAAGCTAATTCGGAATATTTAGCAGAGCGCTTGAACCTGATTGAAACCGAGGAAGCACGAGGTGTGCAACTTAAATTATATGCAGAAATCGAATCGTTCCTTCGTAAAATTTTTGGTGCGAGAGCGGGTCGTCCACTGCCAGTTTTGACTGAAAATTGGCGTGACCTAATTTCCCAAACCCTGTTTGAAAACCAAATAAGATACGATGGTAACAATCCATTGCATGCTCAGGCAATGGATGACCAGACAAGCGCATTGGAAACCATTGTGTCCCGCAAGCTAACGGTGTTGCATGGTAAGGCGGGGACCGGAAAAACAACGGTTATGGGAGCGCTTTTTCGGTCATCGCAACTTCGAGCAAAAGGAATTTTGTTACTCGCGCCTACTGGGAAAGCTCGTATCCGTTTGAAAACAATGGCTCAATCCAGTTCTGCTTTTACTATTGCACAGTTTCTCGCCAAGCAAAAACAATTCAATTGGGAAACCATGCGCCCACTTTTGACTGGGAATGGAAATTATGCACAGGAAAAGACCGTAGTTATTGACGAGTGCTCTATGCTCACGCTGGAAGATTTTTTTGCCGTGTTCAAGATACTTGATATGGCCCACGTCGAACGTATTATCCTTGTCGGCGATCCTTTTCAGTTGCCCCCAATTGGAGCAGGTCGTCCCTTCGCCGACCTGTGTGCTCACTTGCAAAACTGCCGAGACAGCAAGGAAGAAGAAAAAAAACAACTTGGACAGGCACTTGCGGAGCTTTCCGCTGTGGTGCGGCAAACGGTCAAGTTAAATGGGACTCAACCTTCCGATACCCTTACGCTTGCCTCTTGGTTTTCGGGAAAAAAACCAGAAAAAAACGCGGACGAAATATTTGAAAAAATTGCCCTTGGCCAAAACCTGAACGACCTTCGAGTAGAATGTTGGGCGGACCCAACCGAGCTTGAACAAAAAATAAAAAAAGTGCTTCTCTTTGAACTCGGAATTGAAAACGAGGAAGCATTCAATCGGGTGGTCCTCGGATACGAAGGCGGGAAGTTTCCTACGTCGAGACCAGAATCGGCTGAGAATTTCCAGATTTTAACTCCCGTGAAAAACCCAGTTTGGGGTTCTCATGCATTAAACCGGCTCATTCAACAGACATTCCGGAAAACGGAGTTTAGTAAATATGAAAAACCGTTCGGAGACCAACGAATTTGGTTGCACGATAAGGTTATTCAATTGGTCAATCAAAAACGGGACGGATACAAGAATCAGCAATCCGTGCCAAACCTTGAACTCTCAAATGGTCAAATTGGAGTGATGGTGAGTACGGCAAAAGGGTTTGCTAATATTTGCTTTACAGGATATGCCGACACCATTTTTGGTTACAATGGCAAGGATTTTAATGAAGAGGGTCCCGCCATTGAACTTGCCTACGCGATCACCATTCACAAAAGTCAGGGTAGCGACTTCAAGACAGTTATGCTTGTTTTGCCAAAAAACGCTGGGAAACTTATCAGTCGAGAATTGCTTTATACTGCTCTCACGCGTTCAAAAACCCAACTGATAATATTAGCCGAAGGTAATGATGCGCAATGGTTATACCAATTTACAAAACCCGCGTTTTCCGAAACCGCTCGACGCAACACTCAATTATTTACGCTCTCCCTCCGGGAAAAAAGGGATTTCCTATCCTATTCTGATCGGTTGATTCATAAGGTGCGCGACCGAGAAATTTTTGTCCGCAGCAAATCCGAGTTGGTTATTGCCAATATGCTCGTTGAACATAAAATCGAGTTCCATTATGAGCGGCTTTTTGAAAGCGTTGGCGGTGGCTACCGCTTGCCTGACTTCACTTTTATTGATGCAGCCGGAGATCTAATTATTTGGGAACATCTTGGCTTGCTCCATCAACCCGCTTACCGGCAAGATTGGGAGCGGAAGCTGACATTTTATCAATCAAATGGTTTCAACTTGGGTCAAAACCTTTTCACCACCGCAGACAGTCCGACAGGTGCATTAAATTCCGATGAGGTCTTGTTGGTGATAAATCAAATTAGGGAAAACTTGTGAAAATCCGCCATGCTGGTGCAATTCACCTTGCATAGAGAGCATTTAAAATTGGATTTTAGTATTTTACAACCGGCAAATTTAAAGAACGGATCAATGAAATTAACCAGCAAAACATTGCTGAAAAATAAAGAAACAATGAAAAAGCAAATTTCAATATCACTCATCGTCCTGCTGGCAGCGCTTTCCCTTTTTACTTCCTGCAAGCAGACACCACCGGCTGAAGAGGCTCAAGCAACGGCACAACACGCGCACAAAGACACCATTGAAGAAGTTGTGGACGATCTGGTTATCACTTCCCGACAATTTAAGGCTGCCGGAATTGAGTTGGGAAAGGTTGGTAATACCGGCCTCACCGGAAGTATCAAAGTATCCGGGAGACTCGAAGTGCCGCCGCAAAACCGGGCGGCTATATCTGTTTACGTAGGCGGCATCATTAAATCCATCCGGGTATCGGCAGGCAGTTATGTGACGAAAGGACAAACGGTGATGACTTTGGAGCATCCTGATTTTCTGAAACTTCAGGAAGAGTACACCAGCGCAAAAAGCAACCTGATCTTTCTGGAACAAGACTACCAGCGCAAGAAGGAATTGCTGGCTGAAAATGCGACTTCGCAAAAGAGTTTTCAGGAAGCCGAATCAAAGTACAATATTGAAAAGGGGCGGCTCACATCCATTACCAGTCAATTGTCCATCCTCGGCATTTCAGTTGCTGAACTGAATAAGGGGAACATCACGAATGTAATTTCCTTACGGTCGCCCATCAGCGGCTACATCACGCAAGTTCAGGGCAGCATTGGTGCTTATGCAGAACCGAACAGGATGCTTTTTGAAGTAGTGGACAATTTCAATATCCTGGTGCGGCTCGATGTGTACGAACGTGATTTCTACCAGATCAAGAAAGGACAGAAAATCAGCATCGTGCTGCCTAATCAGGATAACGCTGAAGTAGAAGGACGCGTAACTATTTTGGGTAAAGCGATGGACAACACGACGAAATCCATTGCTGTGTACGCGGAAATACGCAACAACAAACGGCAGGATCTGATACCGGGCATTTTTGTCAATGCTTTCATCTATGTGGATGGTCATGCGGCAACGGTCGTACCTGCTGAAACAGTCATTCGTTCCGGCGAAAAGCAATACGTTTTTATTGTCAACGAAGAACTGTGCAGCAAACCGAATGTACCAGGAAAAGACCCTCATTCGGTAAAAGATGCCAATGGCAATGTGATACCCCTGGCGTATAGAATGATAGAAGTGAAGACAGGTACGGAAAGTACGGGCATGGTAGAAATTAATCCGCAGGATGACATCAGACCCGCAGATCAATTAGTCGTGAAAGGCGGATATTTCCTGATGTCGGCTTTAAAAAGCGGTGAGACGGTAGGATGTTGTGCTCCGGCAGAAGAAGAAGGAAAAGACTAAACACTATTGTGTGCGGCTTATGAACTGGTCACGCACCTTGAAAAATTGTTTTGTAATTGTCCAGGGAGCGCAGCAGCAAGTTGTTGTCGCGCTCTAACGGGCAGTTCAGACCGCCTCGTGCCGTATTATTTTTTGCTATTCCGGCCTATCGGTAGTCCCTTTTCACTTCAACACGGCACGAATAAACAAAAAAATTAAACCAGCGTTTTTATCGGTGTTCCCCTATCTTTGGCGCAAATTATGAAATTCTACCTCCATATATTGTTTCTGTTTACCCTTGGTCTTGTGGCATTGCCAACAAGCTGGGTGCAGGATTTCAGCGGTGTGGAGATAGAAATAGGGGTTAAAACCGTTTCACATCCCAGTAGCGAGCATTGTGCTCCGGTGGATGACGAATGCGTAGACACCCATCCCGGCCAGGATTGCCCCCCCGATACAGACGGTTGTGGACATTGTCACTGCCCTGGTTGTGGTGCACCGGGCGGTATGACCTATGCTGGTTTTTTCAAGAACACTTTTTCCGAATTGACAGTTGTTGACTGGTCGTATGCCGACCGTGCCGCCAATTTCTGTTACAACACGCCTTGTTCCTCGGCGCATCCGGCGGCGCTTTTCCAGCCTCCTCGGGCATGAATTAGTCCTTTCGTTTTTTGATTTTTCAAAAACGTACACTGTAAGTCAAGCACTTACGGTGCATCTCTCATTTGGATTAATTCAACATTTTGTAACAGGCATGATCAATCGAATCATTCACTTTTCTATTCACAACAAGTTTGTGGTGGGCATCGCTACGCTTGCACTCATCGCGGCAGGCGTGTGGTCGTTCACTAAACTCCCGATAGATGCAGTTCCCGATATTACAAACAACCAGGTACAGATTATCACCCTTTCGCCCACCTTGGCGACATCGGAAGTAGAGCAATACATCAGCGCACCGATTGAAATAGCCGTCAAAACTATTCCCGACCTGACCGAACTCCGTTCCATCAGCCGTTTTGGTTTGAGTGTTGTGACGGTTGTTTTCAATGAGGACAAAGACATCTGGCTTGCTCGCCAGCAAATCACTGAAAAACTCAAAGAGGTAGAAGAAGACCTGCCCGCCGGAGTTGGCACCCCGGAACTCGCACCCGTTTCCACGGGACTGGGCGAGGTGTATCAATATGTAGTGGAACCGAAACCGGGTTATGAAAGCCGATACAATTCAATGGACTTGCGCACGATACAGGACTGGATCGTAAAACGTCAATTAGCCGGTATACCCGGTGTAGCGGAAGTGAACAGTTTCGGTGGTCTGATGAAGCAGTACGAGGTAGCTGTAGATCCCCAGAGACTCAACGCTGCCGGATTGACCATCGGCGACGTATTCGAGGCATTGGAAAACAGTAACCAAAACACAGGCGGTGCTTACATTGAGCGCAACAGCCAATTCTACTTTATACGTGGTGAGGGTGTAGCACTTTCTTTAGATGATCTGAGTCGTATTGTAGTCACCCGCATGGGTGGGGGTGGTGCCCCGCTCACTGTCGGCGACGTAGCTGAGGTGCGGTATGGCAGTGCTACTCGGTACGGTGCGGTTACTGAAAACGGAAAGGGGGAAGTAGTTACCGGCATCGTCATGATGCTCAAAGGAGCCAATTCTTCTGCCGTAGTCAGCAGTGTTAAGGAACGGTTGGGGCAGGTGCAAAAGTCGCTGCCCGAAGGGGTGCAGGTGCGCGCATTCCTTGACCGGGCTGCACTGGTAGAACGGACCATCGATACCGTAAAACGCAATCTGATCGAAGGCGCACTCATTGTCATATTTATCCTGGTGCTGCTGGTCGGGAATTTCCGCGCTGGATTGATTATCGCTTCGGTAATTCCGCTGGCTATGTTATTCGCTTTATGGATGATGCATTTATTCGGTGTATCAGCCAATCTCATGTCGCTCGGTGCTATCGACTTCGGCCTTATTGTAGATGGTGCGGTGATCATTGTGGAGGCGACCTTACATTACTTCCATACCCACCACAAACCTCCGGCGGGAAGCGGTTTTGTGCGGCTCTCCCAACAGCAAATGGAGGAAGGCGTCTATAAATCGGCCAGCGGAATCATGCGTTCATCCGTGTTCGGGGTAATCATTATCCTGATTGTCTATTTGCCGCTACTGGCATTGGTAGGCATCGAGGGCAAGATGTTCCGGCCTATGGCACAGACAGTAGCGTTCGCATTAATTGGCGCATTGTTACTTTCCCTCACGTATGTGCCGATGGTAAGCGCATTGTTTTTAAGCAAAAAAATCAGCGACCACCTCACGTTTGCCGACCGGATCATCGCCGCTTGCCAGCGGGTTTATTCACCCATACTCGAAAGCGCATTACGCATTCCGAAAATAGTACTGGGAGTTGTATTCGGCTTATTTGCCGTCGCCATGTTCTGCTTTTCCCGGTTGGGGGGCGAGTTCATTCCGCAGTTGGACGAGGGCGATCTGGCACTGGAAAGCAGTTTTCCTCAAGGAACATCCCTCAGCCAGGTAATTGACGGCTATAAGTTGATCGAAGGCACTCTAATGAAAAGCTTCCCAGACGAAGTGGAAGGTGTAGTCACCAAAATCGGTGCGGCAGAAATCCCGACCGATCCCATGCCGATGAGTGCAGGTGATGTGACCATCCTGCTCAAAGACCGCGAAGAATGGAAAGTAACCGATGACAAAGACGAACTGGTAGAAATGATGGAAGAAAAACTCCGGGGTATACCCGGTGCGAACATAGAATTCACCCAGCCCATTGAATTGCGCTTCAACGAACTGATGACCGGCTCAAAAGGTGATGTGGCAGTGAAAATCTACGGTGAGAATCTGGATACGCTCGCCACTTTAGCTGCCGAAGCTGATCGTTTGATCAAAACCGTGTCCGGCGTGAGCAGTAAAGTAGAACAGACATTGGGCTTGCCGCAAATAAATGTCAAATATAACTACGCCAAACTCGCTCAATACGGCCTGCATGTGAAAGACGTGAATACAGTACTCAGTACAGCGTTTGCCGGGGCTGTGGCTGGAGTTATTTACGAGGATGGTAAACGTTTTGACCTCGCTGTACGCCTTACTCAGAATAATCGCCGGGACATCGAAGACGTACGCAACCTGCTCATTAGTACTGACAACGTCGTACGGCAAATCCCACTCAGCGAAGTTGCCAGCATCGAATATCGAACTTCCCCTGCCCAGATTAGTCGCGACGATGCGCAGCGCCGTATCGTCATCGGTGTGAATCTCGTTAGCGGGCGCGACGTGGAAAGTGCGGTGAGTGATATGCAGGAAAAACTCTCTAACTTAAAACTCCCGCCCGGTTATTTCATAACCTATGGGGGCCAGTTCGAAAACCTTAAAGCAGCCAAAGCCCGCTTGGGTGTCGCCGTACCGTTGGCACTGGTGCTCATCGTGGTATTATTGTATTTCGCTTTCAACTCCATGAAAGAGAGTCTTTTGATTTTTACTGCGGTGCCGCTTTCTGCCATCGGTGGCGTATTCGCGCTGATGCTGCGCGGGATGCCGTTTTCGATTTCGGCAGGTGTAGGTTTTATTGCCTTGTTTGGAGTAGCAGTGCTCAACGGTATTGTGCTCATCGCTTATTTCAACCAGTTAGAAAAGTCAGGTGTAGCCGACGTATACGAGCGCATCCGGAGAGGGACAAAAGTGCGGTTGCGTCCGGTGCTGATGACAGCAGCGGTGGCTTCACTCGGTTTTTTACCGATGGCCATGTCGGATGGTGCAGGTGCGGAAGTGCAACGACCCCTGGCTACGGTTGTCATAGGCGGTTTGCTGACGGCTACCTTGCTCACACTCATTGTATTGCCTGTGTTGTACAGTTTATTTTTTAAAAAGATGAAAGGAGGAAAAATGAATGCTCAAACGTCTGTCGTCTCGGTACTACTGGTAGGAGCCTTTCTTGCTTTTAGTAATAATACGCAAGCTCAAACTGCCCTCACTGAGCAGCAGGCTATTGTGATGGTGGAAAAAAATCACCCCAGTATGCGTGCCGCTTCGCTTCGGATGGCTCAGCAGCAAACTCTGACGGGGGCAGCCAAAATTTGGGAACCGGCGCAAATTTTTAACAACATTGCCGCCGACCCGGAACTGGGGATGTTTGGCACGACGAGTCTCGGCATTAGCCAGACTTTCCCATCAGGCAAAGCCACTCGCGCCAACCGGCAGTTCAACGCCCAGAATATCACAAGAAGCCAAACTGAATTGCAGTTGACACGTCAGGAACTGGTGCGGGAAGTACGAAAGACCTACCAACATCTGGGCTACTTACAGGGTAGAATCGTGCTCCTGGCTCGCCTCGACAGTGTATATCAAAACTTCAATGCCGTAGCTGATGTACGCTACCGTACCGGGGATGCTTCACAAGCCGAAAAACTGGCAGTGCAGGACAGGGCAGCGCAAATCCGGCTTCAGATCGAATCTGCACGGAGTGAAATTGCATCCGATCAGTTTGCGCTCGGCCAGTTATTAGGAATAGGGCAACCTATACAGGCTGTTGTGGCTCCGCTGACGGCAACCGGGTTTTCGCTGGCGGATTCGGCACGTGTTAATTCTTCCGCTTATGCCGCTTATGCACGGAGCGCCATCGACGTGGCCAAAGCACAACAAGCAGTACAGCAGGCTACACTGGCTCCTACTTTTTCGGCGAGTTTGTTCGGTCAATACCTCGGTAATGGAGCAGTTTATCCCGGCTGGCAGTTGGGATTAAATATCCCGCTGTTTAAAAAAGCGCAGCAAAAACAGGTACAAGCGGCTGCCGTCGGCGTACAAGTCGCTCAGTCAGAATATCAAAACGCTGTACTCATGCGGCAAACCCAGCTAACGGCATCTGTTTTTGAGTTTCAAAAATTCGAGTCGTTCACGGGTTATTATGAGCGGCAGGGTCGTGTAGTGGCTAATGAATTGCTTCGCAGCGGTTCGCTCAATTACCAGCAAGGTGAAATCAGTTATGTCGAGTATGTTCAGAACCTCGATCAGGCGCTGCAAATCGAATCGCAATACCTGGAAAACCTGTTGCAACGCAATATGGCTGCTATCGAAATCCAGTACCTGACAAACCAAAACTGATAAACCGAAGCGTTAGAAACCGTATCTGCCAACGACGAAGACGTTTAAAATTATTGCCAACTCATTCAATTTCAAGCACATGAAAAATAGCAAGCATCTTTTTTACCTAATCCTATTATCTGCCGCCACCCTTGGCTGGACGGCTTGCGGCGGTGAACACAAACCCGGCGACGGACATGACCACGCTACGGAAACACCGGCCACCGGAGAACACGCGGAGGAAGGCGAACATGAAGAACACGCTGAAGGCTCTCTTGAACTCACCGCCGAGCAGATAAAAAACGTAGGGGTTGAATTGGGGACTTTTACCAACCAGAATCTGAGCGATGTAGTAAAAGTAAATGGCGAATTGGACGTGCACAGCCAGCATATCGCCACGGTAAGTGCTTTTACAGATGGCATTGTCACACAGATGCGTGTCGATTTGAATGCCCATGTCAACAAAGGGGCAGTAGTGGCCGTATTGCGCAAGCCCGACTTGATTGACCTGCAACAGCAGTATCTGGAAGGTAAAAACCAACTCGTATTCGCAGAGCAGGAATTTCAGCGCTATAAGGATTTGAGGGATGCCAATGCGACGGCTACCAAGAATTTCCAGCGGGCAGAGTCGGAACTGCGCTCTTTACAGACCAACCTGAAAACTTCGGAGGCTAAGCTGCGGCAAATGCAGATCGATCCGACCACTCTAACAGCGGATAATCTGAAAACATCTATCGTTCTGACCGCGCCGATTTCCGGTACCGTTACGCGCCTGAATGCCAACATAGGCACCGCGCTTACTGTCGGTACTTCAGTGGCCGACATCGTGGATTTTTCAAAAATCCACACTGATTTTTTTGTTTTTGAAAAGGACGTACAGAAGGTGAAAATCGGGCAAAAAATATCGTTCAACTTTCCTTCCAATCCCCAACAGGTTTATCGCGCCACAGTGAAAGGTATGGACAAGGCATTAGACCCGGAGAAAAAAGCGCTGCGTATCCATGCCGATATTGAGCGTGCTGGTGTCGTGCCGGTTGGCGGTTTTACCGATGGCACCTATGTGGAGGGCCGCATCGAAATCAGCGGTATGGGTGTGGAAGCATTGCCTAAAGAAGCGGTGGTAAAAGACGGCACGCAGGATGTTATTCTTGTAGTGGAAGAAAAAGAAGCAAGCGGCAACATCCGTTTCAAAAAAGTACCGGTAACAGTAGGGGCCATGAACGATGCTTTCGTGGAAGTAAAGCCGCTGGAAGTCCTACCCGGCGGAACTCAAATCGTACTGAAAGGAGCATTTTATGTGGCTGCTCAAGGGAAGGTAGGAGAGGACGGGCACGGGCACTGACATGCCACCGGTAAAATCAACCCATTTCGATATTCATTTATTCTCACTCTTAAACTGATATAAAATGGAACACCCACAAATGCAACATCATCATTCGGGACACAAACACGGAGCATTGATCCAACAGTTGTTGGATTGCGCGACATCTTGCGAAAACTGTGGCGCTTCCTGCCTCGATGAACAAGACGTTACGCACATGGCTCATTGTATTGAACTGGACCGGGACTGCGCAGACTTATGCTTCCTGGGAGCCAGATTATTGACCAGAGACAGCGAGTTTGCGCATGATTTTTTAGCACTCTGTGAAAAAGCATGCCGCCACTGCGCAGAAGAATGTGGAAAGCACGAGCATGAACATTGTAAAAGATGCGCGGAAGAATGTATTAAATGTGCCGATGCATGCCATGCACATCATGGAAAGATAGAGATGAGTTAGTTAAAATCTGGTGCAAGGGAGCGGCGGCCAACGCCGTCGTTCCCACTTTCAAGCGACAAATTTCAAAAAATTAATTTTTAACTGTTCCCTAAATCTTTCATTATGCCATTCGATCAATACCACGAGCCACCCCAGGAACTCTCTGAAGAAACCAGAACATTTGCCAGGATGATTACTTCGCTTATTGAGGAAGCCGAAGCCATCGGCTGGTACGAACAAAGAATATCGGTGGAGAAAGATAAAGAGGCAAAAGCCATCATGATAAATGCGCAGCAGGAAGAGTTCAAACATTTCGGAATGGATCTGGAATTTCTGTTGCGCAAAAAATCCGATTGGCGAACCATTTTGAAATCGGTTCTTTTCACCAAAGGCGATATCGTTGAACTGGCTAAAAAAGGGGAAGAGAAAGTGGAATGATAAGGAAATGTAATAAACGAAACATGACTTGACAGTTGGTTAAAAAAAATCCATGAGCGCTACAACAAGTTTTTCAGTGAAAATAAAAAACCTGTTTCGGGTTTTGGGTCCGGGTTTAATTACCGGGGCCAGCGATGACGATCCCTCCGGCATCGCTACTTATTCACAAGCGGGGGCGCAGTTCGGTCTGGCAATTCCGGTTTTAGCGGGTTCACTCTCTTACATATTGGCTGAAACCTTCGGTTGGGAAGCAGGGCTCGACAAAAAGTTTTACCAGGCTAAAGGGTTTTATATCACCGGGATCATTTCCATACTGATTGGTCTTGCATTGAACTTTGCCGGAGTATCCCCCATGCAGTCATTAATTTACACGGCCATATTGTATGGTTTGACATCCCCGGTAATGATTGCTGTTATCCTCCATATCAGCAATAATAAAAAGATCATGGGCAAATTCACCAACCGCTCTCATTTCAATATTCTGGGTTTTATAACCCTCGCTTTAATGACAGAAGCGGCCATCGCATTAATCTATTTTCAATTTTGATATATGGCTTTGTCTTTTTCAGAAATCCTGATGTTTGGATTATTGCCATTACTAACCATTTTGGTCGGTGGAATAATTCCGTTTATTCGAATGCCAGGGCCCGTCTTTCGCAGCGTAATGCTACATTTTGCAGCCGGAGTAGTATTCTCGGTAGTAGCAGTGGAATTATTGCCGGACATCTTAGAAAAGCATCGTCCGGTAGAGGTGATAATCGGTTTTGGACTGGGTGTAGCGGTTATGCTGGCGGTCAAACACTTTACCAACAAAATAGAGCCATCTGCCCAATCACGTTCCATTCTGCCATTGGGTATATTGATCGGAACTGGGATAGACATTTTGCTCGACGGCTTTTTGTTGGGCATCGGCTTTGCGGCAGGCACAAAGGAAGGTGTTTTACTGACCTTGGCATTGGCGCTGGAGGTTTTTTCGCTTGGCATAGCGATCTCTATGGAGTTGCGAACGAAGCAGTTTCCCCATACTCAATCTCAAATACTGATAATTTTTATGGGCGCATTATTCCTGTTTGGCACAGTGCTCGGCGCTACACTTTTGAGTGGTATATCGCAAGAGATGACAGAATTAATACTATCGTTTGGTTTGGCTGCTTTGCTTTACTTAGTAACGGAAGAACTATTGATGGAAGCCCATGAAGAAAAAGAAAGCCCGCTGATTACCAGTGCTTTTTTTGTGGGTTTTTTGTTTTTTCTTATTCTTGGTATGGTGGCTTGAGCCGTTGGATGAGGCAGTTGGCTCGATTTAAACGAAACGATCCCATGACCGGATTTATAATCTTAACGTGGCAGGTTGCCATTTAAAATCATTTCCTTTTTCATCAAAAAAAGACAGATCTATGAAAAAGACACTCTACTTACTTTTTTCCTTGCTGTTGTTAAGTCAAGCAGTCCAATCCCAGGACGATCCGCTTCCGCGTGGCCTTTCCGATGCAGAAAAACGGGTGCTTGCGGAAAGGGGCCCTACTTTACCTACAGCTTCTTTTGGTATAACTGATCCACCCACATTATCGATCCGATCTATGGCCGAATGGGAAGAATTACAGGCTTTGGTGGTTGTCTGGCGCTCGCAAAAAAGCATCGTATCTCAAATTATCAACGCCGCGAAACTGGAATGTAAAGTGGTGGTAGTCTGTGACAACATCCAGAGCTGCCAAAACGAACTGACCACTTACGGCGTCGACTGGTCGCAAAATGTGGATTTCATTCTGGCCTCCAGCGATAGTTTCTGGGTACGCGACTATGGCGGCTCACCCTGTTACCTGAACGATGTAGATTCCCTTGTTTGGGTAGACTGGATTTACAACCGACCGCGACCGCTGGACGATGCTATGCCGGAATTCTTCGGTCAGTACTTTAATATGCCGGTCTATACCACTACTGTAGCGCCCAATGACCTCGTCCATACAGGCGGCAATTTTATGACCGATGGCCTGGGTTTAGGCTTTTCGTCAAATCTGGTGCTGGATGAGAATGATATTACAAATAACTGGGGTACCAGCAACCACTCAGAAGCTGAGGTAGAAGAAATCATGGATACGTACATGAATATCCATACATACGCCAAAATGCCCGTTCTGCCCTACGACGGCATTCATCACATTGATATGCACATGAAACTGCTTGACGAGGTGACCTTATTAGTAGGAGAATACCCGTCGGGCATTGCTGACGGTCCGCAGATCGAGGCAAACCTGCAATATGTGCTGAGCAATTTCACTACCTCCTACGGTACGCCGTTCAAGGTGATTCGAGTGCCAATGCCGCCTGACTATTCTAACAATTATCCGCACCAGGGAGGCGATTACCGGACCTACGCGAATGCAGTTTTCGTCAATAAAACCATTATTGTTCCCGTCTACGCGGAACAATACGATACAACCGGCTTGCGCATCTGGCGGGAAGCCATGCCGGGTTACAACGTCGTGGGAATCAACTGCGATGCTATGATTTATCTCGGTGGTGCGGTGCATTGCATTACTAAGGAAGTTGGTGTAACAGATCCGCTGGTAATTAGCCATAAGCGGCTGAATGATATTAATGCCATTAATCCCGACAACTACGAGGTACAGGCTACTATCCGGCACAAGAGCGGAATTGCAGCGGCCAGCGTGTTTTATAAAACCGATTTGGCTGCTCCGTACCAGGAATTACCAATGTCTCTTGAAAGCGCTGCTGAAAACTTATGGATAGCAGCCATTCCGCAGCAGCCTGGCGGCACGACGGTATATTACTACATCCATGCAACGGCTAACTCAGGTAAACAAATTGCCAGACCTATGCCTGCACCCGAAGGTTATTTCCAGTTTAAAATCAATCTCTCGACAGGTACCGTCGACCTTGAAGAGTACACCACTTTATTAGGCGAGGTGTTTCCCAATCCGGCGAGCGCTATTACATGCGTACCGGTGTCCAGTTCTACCGGCAGCGATGTGAAAATTGAACTGCTCGATTACCTCGGTCATTCGATAGAGACCATTTTTTCAGGAACCCTTCCGATAGGCGAATCCAAATACTTTTTCCGAGCAGAACAGTTGGGTTCAGGGATTTACTTCATCAGTGTGATAAGCGGCAACACCCGTCAGGTGCAGAAAGTGACCGTGCATCATTAACAATATTACTCCGTATACAGGAATGAAAGAAATCGCTCTATTACTCGCTTTGGCTTTCCCACTACGTGCCTGGTCGCAAGTGACTGGCTCCTGGTCTGCCTCTTTTCAGATTCCCATTACATTAGGAGAATTTCGTGAAACAAGTGACTCAGATATAGGAGCAGGTGCTCGATTCAATTTTTACGTCCGTCCAAGACCTTCTTCGCCGCTGCAAGCCGGTTTTGATATTGGCTTATTTGGAAGGGGAAATGCTCAGGAAACTGTTCCCGTGAACGTGGCGGGTTTGGTGAATGACTATAATGTAAGGGCCTCGAATAATGTCTTCAACCTCGGCTTATTGTTGAAGTTAGAACCGTTTTCGGAAAATCGTTTCAGCCCTTATGTAGAGGGTGCGTTAGGGGTCAATAGCTTCTATACCCAGATCCAGTTCTATCAGAAAAACAGAAGAGGGAGAGGACAAATTTTTGATAAAAATGAAGATACGAAGGAACGGTGGGGACTTTTTTACGGCTGCAATGCCGGAGTGAAAATCGCCTTCGGTAAAAAACGCAACGGCGGTATCGAACTGAAGTGCGCTTACTTGCGGGGAGCGAACACTTCTTATAATGCCAAACCTCGGTACAATTCCGAAGGCATCCTGATTCTTACCCGTCTAACCTCGACTACTGACATGCTTATACCACAGATCGGGGCTTGGATAAGTTTTAAGGACGACGACGATTACCAAAACGATTAATTCAAAAAGATTCCTTGCTCATGATACGTAAACTGTTTTTCGCTTCCGCATTTGTGCTGGCACTTTGCTTGACAGCTTGCCGGAACACCCCATCGAACCATTTGCAACACGACCCCAATTACACCCACGTCTATTCCTGCCCGATGAACTGTGAAGATAGTAAAACGTATGAGCAGCCGGGTAAATGCCCGGTTTGCCACATGAAGTTGAAAGAGAAAGAGGTGCGCATAAAAGACTTGAATCAAAAGGCTGATTCAAGTACGATACAAATAACACCTCCAAAGTGACCTGCGTAGATCATGACTGAAATTCTTATCGGTACGCTTTTACTCAGCCTGTGGCACGCTTTGCTGCCCAACCATTGGTTGCCCATACTTGCCGTGCAACGCAGACAACACTGGTCACTCCGCGAAGTGTCGCGGGTAACGCTACTGGTCGGCTTGGCGCACGCTGGTAGTACAGTATTACTTGGTGTGGGGTTGGCAGTATTAGGTTGGCAGTTGTCAGCAACGTTTGAAGATGGAGTGCGTCAGGCAGCTCCGGTAGTACTCATTGGACTGGGTATAGTCTTCATGTGGCGGCATTACCGGCATCATCATTCCCATTTGGCGGAAGTCGATAAGACGAACGGTCGAGGTATTATAGCAACCCTTGCTCTCGCTATGTTCCTATCGCCGTGCCTGGAAGTTGAGGCTTATTTTCTGCTTGCAGGAGCACAGAGTTGGCGACTGGTATTTGCAGTTGCTGCTATTTACACCTTGGTATCGGTCATGGGAATGGTGTTGTGGATTCGGGTCGTTCACTTCGGTACGAGCCGTTTTGACTGGCATTTGCTGGAGCACAATGCTGGTTTGGTAACGGGCGCTACATTGATAGGAACGGGCATTTTGAGTTACTTCTTACATTGAAAATCAATCAATTAAATGGCAAAGAAAAATAGTAAATCCAAAAAGGCTACCAAACCGCTCCCTTCCGACCACACGGTAGAGGACGGACATGACCACGATCATGATGGGCATGATCACGGTAGCGAAAATGCCTCCGGTTGGCGCGGGTATGCCCCGGTTGCCTTTAGTTTATTGCTGCTGCTAAGCGGGATCGCTGTGGAGCATTGGATTAAATCCGATTGGTTTTCAGGCTGGATACGCTTGGTGTGGTACGTGGTGGCTTATGCCCCGGTAGGCTTGCCGGTGATATGGAAAGGAGTTCAGGCGGCTTTGAAAGGAGACATCTTCACGGAGTTTCTGCTGATGGGGCTTGCTACCGTCGGCGCATTTGCCATCGGCGAATACCCGGAAGGTGTAGCCGTGATGCTGTTCTATGCGATTGGAGAACTCTTTCAGGACGCTGCCGTCAACCGCGCCAAGCGCAACATTAAAGCCCTGCTTGATGTGCGACCTGATCAGGCTACCTTGTTGAGAGATGGGAAACCGGTAACCGTCAAGCCTGATACGGTAAACGTTGGCGATACTATCCGTGTGAAACCTGGAGAGCGGGTACCCCTGGACGGCACCTTGTCCGGTAACTCCGGGGCATCTTTCGATACTGCCGCGCTTACTGGCGAGAGCAAACCGCGTACCATTTCCGCTGGCGATACAGTGCTGGCGGGTATGGTAAGTGCAGATAGCGTGGTGGAAATAAAAGTCACCAAACCTTTCGGAGAAAGCAGTATTGCCCGCATCCTGGAACTGGTCCAGAACGCTACGGCCCGCAAAGCGCCGACCGAGTTGTTTATTCGCAAATTCTCACGAGTTTATACGCCTATTGTAGTGCTGTTGGCCGTGCTCTTGGTAGCCGTACCTGCACTGGTTGTACCGGACTATGTATTCCGCGACTGGCTTTACCGGGGACTGATTTTCCTTGTCATTTCCTGCCCTTGCGCTCTGGTGATCAGTATTCCGCTGGGTTATTTCGGCGGTATCGGTGCGGCTTCGCGACAGGGTATTTTATTCAAAGGTTCCAATTTTCTGGATCTGATGACGAAGGTCAGTATGGTAGTAATGGATAAAACCGGCACATTAACGCATGGTGTTTTCAAGGTGCAAAAAGTGGAAAGCGTGGGTGTGGAAAAGAACGAGCTTCTATTATTAACCGCTGCCCTGGAACAACACTCTACGCATCCGGTTGCCAAAGCAATGTTGCAGTATGCGGACGAACAAAAGGTAGACTGGAAGAAAGCGACCGTCGCTGAAGTAAAGGAAACTGCCGGACATGGCCTCACCGGCAAAGTAAACGGGAAGCAGATCATGGTCGGCAATACGAAGTTGCTCAAAAAATTCAAAGTCGCTTACCCTGCCGAACTGGATGACGAAGCAGATACTATTGCTGTGGTAGCAATCGGTGGTAAATACGCCGGTTTCGTAACTATTGCCGATGAGATCAAACCCGATGCAGCAGACACCATCAAGCGCCTGCATAGTGCAGGAATACGCGAACTGGTGATGCTTTCAGGTGACAAGGACACTGTGGTTCAAAAAGTAATCAGTTCTTTAGGTATCGAGCGGGGTTTTGGCGATCTGCTGCCGGAAGGCAAAGTAGAAAAAGTGGAAGACTTGAAACGCAGCAATCCGGGCAGTGTTATCGCTTTCATGGGCGACGGACTCAACGATGCACCGGTGCTCGCTGCTGCCGATGTCGGTATCGCCATGGGCGGGCTCGGCTCGGATGCCGCTATTGAAACCGCCGATGTGGTAATCCAGACCGACGAACCTTCCAAAGTGGCAACAGCTATCGCCATCGGGCGAATGACGCGGCGGGTGGTCTGGCAAAATATCGGTTTCGCATTTGGCGTAAAACTGATCGTACTGGCACTTGGTGCGGGCGGCCTGGCTACGATGTGGGAAGCGGTATTCGCGGATGTGGGCGTGGCGTTTCTGGCAATTCTAAATGCAGTAAGAATTCAACGAATGAAGTTCTAAATCGAACCTTATGAAAAAGCAACTATCTATTATCATCGCTGCTTTCCTGTTTTCAGTGGGCATACTTTGGCTTGGGTATGCTGCATTCGGCTTGTGGACAACACTGATTTTTACTTCGGGTTTTCTGGGTGGGTTCATCCTGTGGCTTCTGCTTCCTTCCAACGGCGATTACAAGGCTATCAGAACTCCTTATTTTATCACGCTTGGACTATTTCTTTTGCACAGGGTGGAAGAGAAGGTGAGCGGTTTTTTTGACGCCCTTGCGGAAATTACCAAGGTTTCGACGCCGGAGATTCTTTCCTGGCAGGTGATATTACTGGTGCTTACTTCGGTGGGGGCATGGCTGCTGATCCCGTATTTGGTGAAGCGGCAGTATGCAATCGGTTCTTACCTTGCCTGGACCTTTTTCGCCGCAATGGGGATTACTGAACTGGCGCATTTCATTTTTCCGCTGTTTACGGATCGTCCGTATGGGTATTTCCCTGGGATGGCAAGTGTGGTGATACTTGCGCCGTTTGCATGGTGGGGTATGTACCGGCTTTCAAGACAGGATACTAAAAATTCCCACTCTGTATGGACATAGGTTTGATTTTAGAAAATGGCATTATTGCTTCTGTTGGACTTACTCTTGCGCTACAAAGTAGAGTTTTCCAGTTCTTTGAGATATCGGTTTTTAAAGGTGACAGCCATTCAATTCAGTGAAACGAATGGCTGCCAACACAACGATCACTGATTCAAATACATCATCTTTACTTCGTAGGCTCCGTTAGCGACTACTTTTCCCCCTTCTTCCACACCTTTCAAAATCAGCGTTCGGGTTCCGTCGTCTTCGCCTGTTTGTACATAACTCAGGGTAAATATCTCCGGATCATCTTTTAAAAATACAGCAGGTTTGCCATTGATTTCGGTCAAGGCGGAATTCGGAACCGAGATGTTCCGGCTGATCTGCTGGTTCAACGCTTTCACAGTCACGAATTCACCAATCTTGAATTCACCCTTCGGGTTGTCCATTTCAAACAACACGCGCTGACTTTGATTACCGGGGTTCATGGTTTGGGCAGGCGAAATCAGTCGTACTTCGGCGGTTTTGTGATCATCGGTAGAACAAGTCACAAGGAACTTGTTGCCTGCCCTGATCACAGACAAATCACGGTTATACACTTGCGCTTCCACGTACACCTTGTTCAGATTGGTAATGGTAAACAAAGTTTGTCCGGCAGATACTTCCGTGCCTGGCGTCAGCGTAAAGGCACCCATCACACCCGAAATCGGAGATGTAAGCGTTATCGTCCGGCTATTGGCTGCTGAATTAGCGCCCATTGCACGACTTTCCAGGGTTTGCAGTTCTGTCAATGCCTGGTTGTAGTTGCCTTCGGCTGCCTGCACGTCTTTCGCAGCAGCAATGTCTTCTATTTTTTTCAGCCGGTCGAGTTCCCGTTTGGTGGCTGTTACCCGCGTTCTGGCGCTTTCGATTTGTACTGCCAGTCCGGCATTGTTGGTAGCGATTCCTACCTGTTCTGCTGTACCGATATTTTGCTGCAAAACTGCTAACACTTGTCCGGCTCTTACCGTTTGACCAACGGCCACATTAACCCTTGTAACCCGGCCGCTTTGCGGAGCCATAACCGCACCCAGTCCTCCGGAGGAAGGTATGATCGTTCCATACATAGTAGTCGCCGATTGATAATCGCCGATAGCAATCGGCTGGGTCAGAATTTCAAACAAAAACTGCGTCTCCTTGGGAGCATATACGGATTTGCCATAACCGCTTCCGCCCGATTGGGGACCGTGTTCTTCATCACCATGTGCAAATACAGGATTAAAATTCGGAGTGGAAAACCAGGCGCTGGCTAACAGTAACAGTACCGTCAGTGTCCGGCTTCTGCGGCGGCTTACGAACCAAACACCCAGGCCACCTAAACAGATGCCTCCGATAAACCAGAGCCATTCATTATTGGGTGCAGACGGCTCGGCAGGAGTGCCTGCAACATCCGATAGTTTTTTGCCTACTTCCAGGCCCGCAATACCAATCAAATCGGCCCCGTTAGGGTGGCTTATCTGCACATTAAGTGTATAAATTTTGTTTTCAGGAAAGGTAACGTGCAACTCGTACACACCCGCTGAAAGTTGTTTTACCTCAAAAACAATTTGCGCATTTTCCGCTGTAGTGATTTTTAATTCTGCTTTATCGATGGGACGATTGGTTTTGAAGTCCGCTACATAAAGTGTGAGGTGCGCTTCCTGTCCTGCATTGAGTTCAGGATAGTAAAGCGTGAGTTCATAGCGGTCGCTTTGACCATAAACAGTAAAATGATCTTTCGCTACGCCAGGATCTGTCGCAATTTCATCACCATGCGCAAAAGCGGGAAAAGATGCCAGTCCAAGACCGAAAAGAAAGAAAATGAAAACAGACAATTTCATAATCATTATTTTTAATTGAGAGTCAAACGTTAAACTACCGTCCTGATAAGTAAAGTAGTGTGATGCGAGCCGTTTCAAAAGCCTGCACCTGGGTAGCGTATTCGCGCTTAATTCCATAAGCCTCATCTAATGTACGCAAAAAAGTAAGATAATCCGTCTGGCCGACTTCCCGCAAACGTAGTGCAGTGGAAATCAGCACCTGGCTACGTGGTAGCGCTTCTCGTTCGTAGTAATGCAGTAAGCCGAGTTTGGTAGCGGCTTCCCGTTGGTAGCGTTCGCGTTCGAGCGCGATGGTTTGGCTTTGCGCTTCGGCACGGGCAATGGCTGCCTGGCTTTCGGCTTCAGCACTTTTCACCCCGGCGCGGTATTGACCTGCCCAGAGCGGAATACCAATACTGGCACGAAAGCGATAATCGAGCGGGGTGTTGCGTGGTCCCTGGTTCAGATAGCCAAGCGAAAAATTGGGTAAGGCCCGACTTTTCGCTAACTGAACCTCTTGCTCTGCTACCCTTGCGCTTTGCTGCTCGTACGCTATGGAGGGATTACCTGTTACATTTCCCTGAAGTGTTTGCCCGAATAAACCGACTGTATCGGCTACAAGTGGCGATAAAACACTTAAATCCGCAATTCCTGTGAGTGATTGCAATTGTTGCCGGAACAAGTACACATTTTGTTCAGCGGCCAGGCGTTCCTGATGTACCGTACCTGCGTCGTTGTCAGCCAGTGTTTTCTGCAAAAAATCGATTTCCCCGCCTGAAAATTGTCTGGCAGCCGTTCCAGCCAGTCGAATATATACGCTGTCGCGTTCGGCCCATTGCCGTGCTTGATATTCCGCTACTTGCGCTTCCAAATACAGGCTGCGAATAGTATAACGGAGTTCGTTTTCATTCACCGCTTGCGCGGTTTGAGCAAGTGCTGTTTCAGCCTTTGCCACTTGCTTTTGTCGTATATATACCGTTGGGAACTCGAACGATTGCAACACACCCACGGCATAAAATTCCCCGGTAGGACTTTCCGCATTGATCTCGGGATTTGGCAGGTTGAGTGCAGCTTTTTCTGCATACTTTTTAGCCTGCACGTCGAAAGCGGCTGCCCGGTTAAGCGGGTGGTTTTGGAGAGCGGCTTGCACAAGTTGGTCGGAAGTTGTTTGCGCCCACATCGGGGAAGCACTCAAAACAAAAATCAGGATTTTTATCAGCAGGTTCATAGCGTCTCAGGATTGGATGTCAGGTGAGCAGATTGTTTTTTCCCTTCAAAATAGTCCTTGACCGCGCGTTCGCCCCAGGCCCAGAATACAGTCGGCGTGACGATCATATCCAGTAAAGTGGAACTGAGCAGACCTCCCAGAATGACTGTGGCCACGGGGTAAAGAATCTCTTTGCCAGCCGCCTGTGCATCCAGCGTCAGCGGGACGAGTGCGAGGGCTGCCACCAAGGCGGTCATCAGCACTGGTACCAGTCGTTCCAGCGAGCCACGCACGATCATTTGTTTACTGAACTGTTCGCCTTCGTGTTCCATCAAATGGAGATAATGCGAGATCATCATGATGCCGTTGCGGGAAGCAATACCGGTGAGGGTGATAAAACCCACCAACGTGGCCACCGAAAAAGTGCCACCCGTAAGCCACACCGCTACCACCGAACCGACCAGCGCCAGGGGAATATTGAGCATGACTTGCACCACGATCCGCCAGGAGCGGAAATGCGCGTACAGGACGAGGAAAATACCCAGAAACGCGAAGATGCTCAGAATGCCGATGAGCCGCGAAGCATCTTGTTGCGCCTCAAACTGACCACCGTATTCCAGGAAATATCCCTGCGGCATTTTGACTTTTTCCGCTACGCTGCGCTGCATCTCTTCCACCGTACTGCCCAGGTCGCGCCCCTGTACATTGGCAGATACGACCATGCGCCGCTGCCCGTTCTCATGGTTGACAGTGTTGATACCTTTTTCGTATTCGATATGGGCGATACTTTCCAATGGGATCAGCACACCTTCCGGCGTATGGATCTGAGTATTGCGGATGTTTTCGATATTTTCGCGGTCTTCCGCTACGGCTCTTAATACCAGATCGAAGGTTTTTTGTCCGTCTAAGACCTGGCTGATCACCTTGCCGCCGTACAGGACTTCGAGGTCACGGGCTACTTCACCGGTTTGCATGCCGTAACGCTGTAAAGCATTGCGGTCGAGGCGGATGGTTAGTTGCGGTACCAGCACCTGGCGCTCCACCTGTACGTCTACTGCTCCGGGCACAGTCTCAATAACCTCTTTGACCTGTCCAGCCAGCGCACGTAATTCTGTAAGGTCTTCTCCGAACAACTTGATAGCCACCTGCGCCCGCACCCCGCTCAGCAGGTGATCGAGGCGGTGTGAAATTGGCTGTCCGATGCTCACTGAAACCCCGGCGAGGTTGCCGAGTTGTTTGCGGATGTCTGCCACCACTTCCGCACGTGGGCGGGCACCTTCGTGCAGTTCCACCTCGATTTCCGAGTTGGATACCGGCTCCACGTGTTCGTCGAGTTCGGCGCGGCCGGTGCGTCGGGCAGTGTACTCTACATCGGGTACGCGCAGGATGAGTTGTTCGGCTACCGTACCGATTTTATTGCTTTCTTCCAGCGAGGTACCTGCCGGAGCATATAAGTTAACAGTGAAACTCCCTTCATTAAACGGTGGCAAAAACTCGGTACCGAACCGCGTGACCAGCAACAACGCTCCAACAACCAGTAATGACGCAACACTGATTACCACACGCGAATGTCCAAGGCCAAAATTCAGCAACTTCAGGTCCTGCCGTTTGAGCCAGGTCACCAGGCGTGATTCCTTCCCTTCGTTGAGTTTTGACTTGGGCAGCAGGTAAGAACAAAGCGCAGGCGTGACGGTGAGCGATACCACCAGCGACGCCAGGATCGAAGTGATATAGGCAATGCCGAGCGGTGCGAATATCCTTCCCTCGATGCCCTGCAACTGGAACAGCGGCAGGAAAACCAGCACCACGATGATGGTGGCGTACACGATAGAATTGCGTACTTCGCTCGATGCATCGAAGATAACCTGAAGGGTGTTTTTCGGACTGCCTTGTTCGCGGTTTTCCCGGAGCCGTCGAAACACGTTTTCCACGTCCACAATGGCGTCATCCACCAGTTCGCCGATGGCGATAGCCAGACCACCGAGCGTCAGGGTATTGATGGAAATGTCGAACCAGTTGAATACCAGTGCGGTAATCACCAGGGATAGTGGAATGGCCGTCAGGGTGATGATGGTGGTACGAAAATTCAGCAGGAATAAAAACAGTACGATGATCACCAGAATAAACCCGTCTCGCAAGGCTTCTTCCACGTTGGTCAGCGAATTGACAATGAAGTTTTTTTGCTGAAAAACCTTCGCGTTCAGCCGCACATCCGGTGGCAATGAAGGTTTCAACTCATCGAGCGCTTTTTCCACTTCTTCCGTCAAGTTCACTGTGCTGGCACCCGGCTGTTTTTCAACCGTCAGGATAACGGCAGGCCGCGCATTCACCGATGCGTCGCCGCGCTTGATGGCTGCGCCGAATTGTACGTTGGCGACCTGGCTGAGCAGCACCGGCGAACCTTCCCGGTTGGCTACGACCGTTCGTTGCAAATCTTCCAGGTTTTTGGAACGGCCTAATACGGAAATCAGCACCTCCGAACCGTAGCGGTTGAAAAAACTGCCGGTCGTGTTCAGGTTGGCATTGGAAAGCGCACGGTCGAGGTCTTCGAGCGTCAGGTTGTACTGTTTGAGTTTGGCCGACGAAACGAGTACCTGGTATTGCAGCCGGTCACCACCCATAGGAATTACCTGCGCCACACCTTTGATGGCCAGCAACCTGCGCCGGATAGTGAAATCGGCCAGTGTGCGCAGGTCTGCTGCCGTACTGACGGTACTTCCGGTGGCGCTATCGGGTTCGGCAGTTATGCCCACCAGCATGATCTGACCCATGACCGACGAAATCGGTCCCATGACCGGTACAATGCCTTCAGGCAGCGGTACGGTGGCGAGTTTTTCGGCTACGAGTTGGCGGGCACGGTATACATCTACATCCCAATCGAACTCCACGAAAACCAGTCCGATGCCACGAGAAGAACTGCTGCGCACTGTTTCCACGCCGGGTGAGCCGTTTAGAGCCGTTTCAACAGGCAAAACGGCTTGCGCTTCTACTTCTTCCGGCGACATCCCGCCGGCTTCGAGGAAAACCGTTACACGGGGGCGGTTCAGGTCGGGCAATACGTCCACCGGTAAGTGGGTGATTGTCCAACCTCCCCACACCAACAGCAGCGCCGCCGCTGCCACCACGAACAGCCGGTTTTGCAAGGAGAATTTTATAAGAGCGTTGAGCATTGATAATTCTATTTGGGCTACCAAAGAAGATACCGGGCATTGCACTGCAACGCCCGGCACTCCGAATGCAACATTTAATGACCACCATGTGCGTTATGGCTATCCGCACCGGCCTGACCTTCGGTTACTTTCACTACAAAATCGGCGGTATGAACCTTACCATCCGTCTGAAATTGCAACCAGCCACGATAGGTGCCGGGTTTGGCAAAAGTGGTATGAATATCCAACTTGCCGCCTTCCGCTGAAGGGTGCGTGTGAACGAACTCTTTGGAACCGACTTCCACCAGCACGAGATGCGCCTTTTCACCCAGATAATTCTCGAAAGTAGCAGGATCGACGGGTTTGCCGCCCTGTTTGATGGTTACCGGGATGTGTTGCTGGCTGCCGGTCGTGAAACCGCTGCCGCCATGTCCGGCTTCCATCGTCAGCGTAAATCCATCCACTGAAGCCGTCATTTTAGGCTGGTTATATGCGACAGGTTTTGCGGGTGTGCCGGCTACATCCAGTTGCGTTTTATTCACCTGGTTCAGGCCGCCGGTGGGTTTGTAATCCATAAATGCCCAGTATTTGCCGCCCGCATCGAAACGTGTTGTATTATGACCGCGACCGTTTTCAAATTTTTCGTTGGCAGCCAGCAGTTTGATGTCGTAACTGCCGGATGCCGAAAATTCCGGGTGAATGTGATCGAACCAGGAAAGATCGTCGCTCACGAGGATCAGGTGCACTTTTTTCTCATGCACCAGATCGAGCGGCACGGGTGCGCTTTCATTACCTTTTATCTTAGGCGTGAAAGACAGCATACCGGATTTTCCCGCTTCGAGTTGGGCCGGATTGGAGGTGAAAGCAGTGAAGTATTCCGCTTTGTTGGCTTCTACTTCTGCCTTAATTGGTTCCAGGTCCATGTGGCATACGGGGCAAGAACCCGGCTGATCGTAAGTTTTGCCTTTTTCACAGTTCATGGGGCAGATGTATTTCGTGCCCGGAGTTGCGGCTTCAGTGGTTTGGGTTTTATGTTGGGAATGGTCGTTTTTGCAGGCAGTAAATACCACGACCGATAGCGCGAGCAGGAAGCCCGCGATGAGCATATTTTTCATAATGTATTGAAATTGAAAGTTTTGAAAAAGTTGGCCTGAAAGTATTTGACGGTCGGAAATAACCTGGAACCGAATTGCCAAGGCATCTCAACTGTACAGAACTTTCTAAACCGAAAAAATGGACAGACGTCGGGCTGACGCCCTATCAGGCATCAACTTTAGGTGGCAGCCAAATGGGTAGGTAAACGGCTTCGGGCAAGTGATCGGCAAAATAAAATGCCATTTTCTGCACCGAATCGTTGTGGAGAGAGGCTTCTGAGGGAAGTGAGGTTTCGATGACGAAACCAGCCCCAGCGTGGCAAATTAAACCGCAGCCGGGACAATGGCAACCGCCATTGTCATGGTCACAAGGACATTCTTTTTCTGAATGCTGATGTTTTGCATCATCTGAACAGGGAGCGATGTCTTTACTTTCAGAGCAGCAAGACTTTTGAATGCCTGCCGACCCGGATTTCGTCTCACTATAAGTCCGCTCATTGCCACACGCCCAGGCACGGTTCGCCGATATGGCAAACAGGCTGAACATAAAAAGCAAGGTGATAAGACGTAATTTCATAAGACGTGTGAAAATAACAGGATTTATGGCTTTTAGTTAAATTTTGTAGGGACTTTTAATCTTCCAAGCCATATACCAGCGTGTGAGCCACCTAAACCTTAATGCCGGAATGTACCGGATTTGGGTTCCAGTTCTCATTGGCAGCATCTCTTTTTAGGGATAAACCATTTAAGAATTTTCAAGACAATTGGCCACATAGTATTTAACATTTGTCAATCCATCAGCATAATCTGTCGCACATATTGTGCTCCATCCAGGGTCATTTTCAACAGGTACACGCCTGACGAAAGGTTTCCAACAGTCAACGTTTCGCTGTACACTCCTGCCAGTTTATTGCTTTGAGCCAAATCAGCCACCAGCACACCCGTCACACTATATACCTCAAATTTGACTGTCGACTCTATCGGGATTGTATAAACAATCGTAGTGGAGCCCACGAATGGATTTGGGTAATTTATTACTTCCACTGATAAAGGCGCGGCAAAACCCACACGAGGTCTGCTTCCCAAATTTGCTTTTGCTTCAAGATGCGCATGATGGGGATGGTAATGATGTATGCCGCCATGATGTACATTGATGTTGTGGCAGACGTGGGCCGAACATCCCGTTATTGTATCGTGAATGAAGAGGCAAACTGTGTAGTGGCCTGAATGAGCATAAGTATGCAGTGGGTTTTCTTCGTTGGAAGTAGTGCCGTCGCCGAATTCCCAACTATAAATGGTGTGGTCAGTCGTGTTGGTAGAAGTGTTCGTAAACTGGATATTGAGATTGCCGGCGTTATAATGTACGGTAAAGACGGCATGACAAACAACCGCCGGCGGGTGATGCACCACGACTTGGTGACACACGTGACTGGTACAGCCATTAGCAGCAGTGACGGTAAGGCACACTTGGTAAGTGCCCGGTGCGCTGTAGGTGTATAATGGATTTTGCTCGGTAGAGGTGTTGCCGTCGCCGAAGTCCCAGTTCCAGGAGCCAATCGTTCCGTCGCTGGTAGACTGGTCTGTGAAAACGATAGCCGTCTGTGCCGGGTCTGGTTGATGTGCCACAAAGGCGGCATGGCACACATTCGCCTGCGGATGATGCACCACGACTTGGTGGCACACGTGACTGGTACAGCCATTAGCACCAGTGACGGTAAGGCACACTTGGTAAGTGCCCGGTGCGCTGTAGGTGTATGATGGATTTTGCTCGGTAGAGGTGTTGCCGTCGCCGAAATCCCAGACCCAGGAGCCAATCGTTCCGTCGCTGGTAGACTGATCTGTGAAAACGACAGTCGTCTGTACTGGGTCAGGTTGGTGGGCGACAAAAGCAGCATGGCAGACATTTGCTGGCGGATGGGCCACCACAACGTGATGACAGTAGGTCTCCGTGCAATTTGGATTGTGCGCAGTTATTGTCAAGCAGACATTGTAGGTGCCGGGTGTCGAGTAAGCATGAGATGGGTTTTGTTCGGTCGAAGTGCTGCCGTCGCCAAAATCCCAACTATATGCCGTAATATCCCCATCGGCTGTGGATTGATCCGCGAAGGAGACCGTGTTTGCATCAATAGAAAAATGGAACCCCGGAAAGCAGTGTTGTGCATGTACTCGCTGAAAAGATGACAGCACGCCCAGCAAAAGGAGTAAAAAACCGATTTTGAAAGGATTGGAAAAATTTGTGAGTAACCAGTTCATGTGAAAAAGATTGATGACTAAAGGTGGTTCTATGATTGACTGTCAATATGATTTAAGCCAGGTCTTTTTTTAAAAGTTGTGCGTTCAGCGCCACCACAATAGTGCTAACCGACATCAAAACTGCCCCAAATGCCGGTGAAATCATGAACCTGGGATAAAACATACCCGCTGCTACCGGAATGGCGATCAGATTGTAAGCTGTAGCCCAAAACAGGTTTTGCAACATTTTCCGGTAGGTTGCCTTGCCAAAACGAATGAGCCGCAGAATATCCTGCGGGTCGCTATTGACCAAAATGATGTCTGCCGTTTCAGCCGCTACGTCGGTACCCGATCCGACTGCGATGCCCACGTCGGCTTTTGCCAGGGCAGGTGCGTCGTTTACACCGTCGCCAGTCATGGCTACAAATTCCCCTTTGGCTTGCAAGGATTCTACGATCTCAACTTTCTGATGCGGTAATACCTCTGCAAATACTTCATCCAACTTCAATTCCCGTTGTACACTATCGGCTACCTGCTTGTTATCGCCGGTGGCCATGATCACTTTTACGCCGTCTTTCTGAAAAGCGCCTACCGCAGCGGCAGACGTTTTCCGCAGTCGATCAGATAAAGCAATAAAGCCGACCAATTGGCCACTTACCAGTACGAACACTACTGTTTCCGCAGCATTGCTGTGCGCCGCCTCCGGGAAAGCGATACCCTTGATTTTCAAATAGTTGGGACTCACTACCATCACCTCTTTGTCATTGATTTTGCCCTGAATGCCCTGCGCCGTAAGGGATTGGAATTCACTTACTTCGATCACAAGGATACCTTTCTCTTCAGCATATCGGACGATACCTTGCGCAATAGGGTGTTCTGAATTTTGCTCCAGAGAAGCCGCAAGTTGCAGCACATCCAGCTCCTTGTATTCCGGTGATACAGACGCTATACGGTTCACGCCAAACGCACCTTCCGTGAGTGTACCTGTTTTATCGAAAATAATGACCGTCACGTTTCGGGCATTTTCAAAGGCGGTCCGGTTGCGAATAAGTAATCCGTGCTGCGCCGACAATGCGGTAGAAATGGCAACCACCAGCGGAATGGCTAATCCCAGCGCATGCGGACAGGCGATGACCATCACCGTCACCATACGCTCAAGTGCGAAAGCGGTTGTCTGTCCTGCCCAAAGCCAATACCCAAGCGTCAATACCCCGGCACCAATAGCGACGAAGGTTAACCATTGAGCGGCACGGTCGGCCAGATTTTGTGTTTTTGATTTGCCAGATTGTGCTTCCTGCACCATCCGAACCACTTTTTGCAGATAACTGTCCTTCCCGGCACTTGTTACGCGAATCTTTAAGGTGCTATTTCCATTCACAGCTCCTGCGATGACTTTGGAACCGGTACTCTTGATAACAGGCTGTGATTCGCCTGTCAACATAGATTCATTGACGGAACTTTCGCCTTCTATGACTTCTCCATCTGCCGGTATTTTTTCATTCGCTTTTATCAGCACCACATTGCCTGGTTGCAGATGCTGTACAGGGTGATCTTGTACAGAACCGTCATTCTGTATTATGTGTGCTTCCGCAGGCATCAGACTGACCAACATCTCTAATGCGCGTGATGCACCAGATATAGTTTTCATTTCAATCCAGTGGCCCAGAAGCATTACCACGATCAGCGTAGCCAGTTCCCAATAAAAATCCATCCCCGGTAGCCCGAAAGTGACGGCTACGCTATAAACGAAAGCAACCATCGTAGCCAGTGCAATAAGCGTCATCATGCCAGGTGCGCGATGGCGCAACTCGGTTATCGCTCCCACCAGAAAAGGTTGATTACCATAAGCAAACAATACGGAGGACAGAGCAAACAACACCCATTTCCGGCCGGGAAAATCAAGGTGAAACCCCAGCAGATGCTGAATCATATCGGACAACAACAGTATGGGCACCGTTAATGCCAGGGAGAGCCAGAATTTTTGCCGAAAGCCTTCTACTGAATGGCCGGCATGTTTGTCGTGTTCACCGTGGCTACTGCCCATCGAACTATGGTGTGTATGATGGGTCGTATCCTTATCAGCAGGCGGCTTATGTTCCTGGTGCTCAGGCGAATGGTGGTGGTGATGCTCGTGATTTTCCATACTTTAATTTTCCATTCGTAGACAAGACATTGCAAGTTAATATGCTTGTATTGTCTATTCTTAAAGATTTGCTGTTGAAATTATCCTTGTCTGATCGTGCAAAACCAAACAGGAAGTGCGGCATGCCATTGAAAAAGGTTGCACGGGCATGAAAAATCTTCGGTTCCAACAAGGAATTGTCTAAGATCCCATACAAATATGCATTTGTGAAATCTTAGCCTGCATTCACTACTTCCCGCACCTGAAATCCTGCTTTGTTTATTATGGCCTTCAATTCTTCCTCGGAGAGGTCGCCTTTTACGGTCAGCATTTTGTCAGGCGTTGCAGTGTCCACTTCCCAGGATTCTACACCTTCAACTCCCTCCATGTGCGGTGTAAATTTGGCTACGCAACCCATGCAGTTGATATTGGTCTTAAATTTCAATTCTTTCATGGTGACTAATGTTTATGGTGGATGTTTTAAAGCGTTAATTGTCTTAATCGAAGGCTATTGGTCACCACCGACACCGAACTCAGTGCCATAGCGATACCCGCCAGCATTGGATTGAGCAGGAATCCGAAGGCAGGATATAAAACCCCGGCAGCAATCGGAATACCGATCAGGTTGTAGATAAATGCCCAAAACAGGTTCTGGCGAATGGTGGCAACCGTTTTGCGTGACAAGCGGAACATCTTGGACAAAGCCATCAGGTCGGAGCGCATCAAGGTAATGGCCGCTACGTCCATCGCGATGTCGGTACCCTTGCCCATCGCCACACCTACGTTAGCCTGTGCCAAAGCCGGCGAGTCGTTGATACCATCGCCGACCATAGCGACCGTTTTACCTGTAGCCTGTAATTGCCGGATGAAATCAGCCTTGTCGGACGGCATCATATCGGCGTGGAAATGTTTGATCCCAACCTCGTGCGCAATGGCAGCGGCAGTCTGCTGGTTATCTCCTGTCAGCATGTGCACTTCTATACCTTGCCTGTGGAGTTGTGTAATTGCTTCCGCAGAATCTGGTTTCACAGGGTCAGCAATGGCCAGCACGGCAAGTAATCCTTCTTCGGCTCCGGCGAAAAAGATAACAGTATGGGCAGATTCTCTCCAAGAGACAGTGATTTCTGTAAGGGATGCCGGTAAGGTAATGGCCTGGTCATTTAACAACTTTTCATTGCCCACAAAGTATCGCCGCCCCTCGTACCTGGCTTCCACACCTTGTCCAGTAATGCTATCGAATTGTTCCAGTCGAGGCCTGCTTAAAACCCCTTCCTCTTCTAATGAACGCACAACGGCTGCTGCCAAGGGATGCTCCGAACGACTTTCAATCGAGAGTAAGAGTCTTTTGAAAACGAGATCACTTTTTACCCAATGCGCGTTTGTAACGGCAGGTTTCCCTTCGGTTATCGTCCCCGTTTTGTCCAGCACGACTGCGTCGACGCGGTGGGCTGTTTCCAGACTTTCCGCATCTTTGATAAGGATATGATTTTCCGCGCCTTTACCCACTCCAACGGTAATCGCAGTGGGTGTAGCAAGTCCTAAGGCACACGGACAGGCAATCACCAGTACGGTCACCAGCGCCAGAAGCGCCTGTGTGAAAGCATGTTCGCCGCCGAAGGTCAGCCAGGTGGCAAAACTCAGCAGTGCGATGCCTATAACAACCGGAACAAAAATGCCTGCAATCTTATCTACCAGGCGTTGTACAGGTGCTTTGCTACCTTGTGCTTCCTGAACGGTTTGAATGATCTGAGCCAGTAAGGTCTGGCTGCCAATTTTTTCTGCCCGAAACTGAAAACTTCCCTTTTGATTTAAGGTGCCGGCAAAAACCGGAGCTGCCATGCGCTTTTCAACAGGCAGTGGTTCACCGTTCAACATACTTTCATCTACAAAAGAGTTACCCTCAGTTAAGACGCCGTCCACAGCAATTTTATCGCCGGGGCGTACCAGGACGACGTCGCCTATTTGTACTTCGTTGATGGGCAGCGTTCTTTCCTGACCTTCCCGTATCACTTGCACGGTTTTAGGCTGCAATCCCATCAGTTTTTTGATGGCTGAAGAAGTTTGTCCCTTGGCACGCTCTTCCAGGTATTTTCCGAGAAGGATGAAAGCGATAATCACTACCGCCGCCTCGAAGTAGACGTGCGGATGCATACCCCGCTGATGCCAGTATTCGGGATAAATGGTGTTAAAAGTGCTGAAAATGAAGGCTACACCGGTGCTTAATGCGACAAGTGTGTCCATGTTGGCCCGTCCCCGCCGGGCTTGCAAAAAAGCGTTTCGGAAAAAATCCCTGCCAAAAAAAAGTAGTACCGGCAGAGAAAGTCCAAACATGATCCAGTTGGCATAAGGCAAATCCATCAGGAACATTCCGATGATAGCGGTCGGAGCCGCCAACAACATTGCGCCGATAGTGCGCTGTTTCAAGTATTCAATATGTCCCTGCTGTGCCTGGGCTTGCTGATCGGAAGCATTATCCGTGTCAAGAATTAAGTCGTAACCAACTGATTGAACCGCTTTTTGCAACTCGACAGGGGTAACAGTTTGCTGGTTATATTCGACCTGTACCGTTTGCGCTGCAAAATTGACACTCGCTTGTTTGACGCCCGGCGTATTTTGCAGAATAGATTCAACACTGACTGCACATGCCGCGCAACTCATTCCCAGTACTGGCATGTTGATCTTATCAGTTGCCGTGGTATTTTTCAAATCGGAAAGCATAGAAAGTGACATCGTAAATGCTGATTTTGATGTCACAAAGTTGGCGGTACGAGTAGTCGTCCGCGTCATACAATTCGGGGAGAGTTGTATATGATTCTGGTTTTACACCGCGTCCAGCGTTTTGCGGTCGGGGCGCTCGTGTCCGGATTTGAATTCCGTCGGTGTCATACCGGTTACCTGCCGGAATTGTTTGCTGAGATGCTGGGTGCTGCTGTAACCAGTTTGCCAGGCAATTTCGCTCAGCGTTTGTTCTCCATATATCAACAGTTCTTTGACCCGTTCGATCCGTTGCGCGATGAGGTATTTTTCAATGGTTACACCTTCCACCATTGAAAAGAGTTTGCTCAGTTGGGAATATTCATGGCCGGTTTCGCGAGTCAGAAAATCGGAAAAATTCATCGTCTCCGGCTTCTTGCTCGCCGCGTGGTGTATCTCATCGATGATAAGATTTTTGATCTGCTCCACCAGGCGGCTGTTACGGTTGTCAAGCAATTCGAAGCCCTCTGCTTCGAGATTTTTTCGCAGGGTAACCAGTTGTTCGATGCCAGGTGTATCAATTAGGTCAGCTTCGCCTAATTGCACATTTTTTACCAACAGATTTTGCTGCTCTAATAGACGCTCTACTGTGCGAATACAGCGCGGGCAAACCATGTTTTTAATATAAAGTGTCATAATAGTTCCAAATCCAAATCTCTCGCCAAGGTAAATAAGTTGTAGCACCCACTTCAAACGTTATTTTTCAAGCTCCTTCAACTTAGCCTTCATTTGATCAATTTCTGCTTGCTGGCTGGTTATGATCTGCCTGCATAGTTCCTGTATTTCCGGATCTTGTATGTCTGCTTCCTTTGCCATGAGTAAGGCTGCGGCATGGTGCGGTATCATTGACTTTAAGAACTGTTTATCGCCGACGGCAGCCTGTTGCCGGATGAACAGGAAGAACACGGTAAGAGCGAGCCCACACGCAACAATGATAATAATATTAAGTTTTTTGTTTTTGTACATCATGCGCATTACAATCAATTCGATTATAACCATCGGCATGGTCATCAGGCCTGCCATGTAGAATTGATTCACATTAGGGACTACATTGGGCAAAATGTCTACCATTGAGTACATTAGGATATACATGGACACAAAGGAAAGTACGGCCATATAAAGTAAGTGCCGATAGTGTTTACCCTGCATTCTGTCGCTGCCTGCGCCGTTGTGGTTTGAATGTTCCATAGATGGTAATTTACAATGAAAGATAATTACATTTTATGCGGCATTGCATCCTTTTGGCCACCCATTTTCATCTTCATTTTGGGAGGTATTACACGCAGAAAAATTTCCACCGAATAAGGATTACGGCCATAGTATTGTTCCAATTCATTTGAAATGGCATACGCCGTTCCAGTCAGCCCCAAATCCATCCAGACGTACTTGCTTTTCCACAAATAACGAGAAGCGCCTAAAGTAAAACTGCTGATACTATGATTGTGCAGGCCCTCAAAACCATCGGATAAATTCAGGTCTTCATTATCTTTCTGTATCCACTCCAAGCGCGTAAACAAGGCATGCTTTCTCATTTGAAAATCGGATTCCAATAATACCGAATGGCTGGGAGTCACCGGCTCGCCTGGGTGATGGTTTCGATTTAGTCCCCATACCAAGGTGCTGGATAGAATCAGGTCTTCATCTAAATTCACACTGTGTAATGCCGAAGCGGTAACGCGTTCTACGTCTTTTTCCGGTTCCAGTGCTTCGGGACTTTCAAGCCAGCCATAAGAAACCTGTAAAGCCAATGACCGCGCAGGGCTTAGCGAAAACCTTGTGCTGTAAGAGTCGAAGCGAGGTTTGTCAAAGTTGTATCGGTTCTCTCCGGGTTCGCGTCCTGTAAACAAAGAACCTTCCAATTTGGCGTTGTGATACCGGAAGCCGAGGGTTGCTACTCCAAATGTAATGTGTGCGGCATCCTGCCAGTGATGGCTGAGCGGCGCAGCAGGCATGTTCAATGCCGAAGGACGGTGCATGAATGCAGGCGGTCCAATAGATGGTTCACCAGGCATCCCGAAATACGCATATAAATCGGTATGCTCATTAAATGCCTGTGTATATCCGATAGATAGTTCACTAATTAGGTCATGAGGGTGCTGACGGTCAATGAGTGGACTCTCTTTCCATGACTCGCCGGTCTGAAATAACAGCGGATAACCTTCGCCTCCTACCGTCAGCGGATCAGCAGAAAACATCCCCCGCAGCATTAGTAAGCCATTTTTCCCGATAGGCCGGGTAGTCATTAACATAATCCAATTGGGAACATCAAAAGCAGTATTTCCTCTTTCTCCTTCTTCCTTGCTCACATTTTGTGCGGAATAACGAAAAAACAGACCGTAGTGTAGCATAAAATGCCATTTTCCGCTATGCCACATGTGCATGTACATGGGTGAATTAGCGGGGTGCCAGGTAGTTCCTGATCCATTCACCGCCATAGGAAGGTTCTTAGAGAAAACGCTGCTCATACTCATCTCCATTTCGTTCGCCATCTGATTGTTTGTCATAGGCATGGCTGTATCCTTCGACATAGGAACAGAATGAGGATGTTGTGCCCAGAAAATGGTCATTTGGCTCAACATAAGAGCGGCTGTGGAAATAAAGTGGCGAATATTCATAATGCGAGGATGTAATTAATTAAAATACAAACTACTAAAAAACTATGCCAGCTCCTATATCACTTTGGCACAACGTTTTACCTGGTTTTTATTTAACTCTTAAATCCATCTTGCAATGAAAAATTTAATTTTTTTGATCGCTTCAATTGGAGTTTTCGGATTTCCTTCATGTAAAGACAATGATTCGGAATTCCAGGCCCATGATGAAAACGAAATGATGGGCCTTATGCATGATATGATGGCTGTGATGGATAACATGACGCCTACCAATGACCCTGACCAAGATTGGGCTATGATGATGCGTGCCCATCACCAGGGAGCAATTAGTATGGCTAATTTGGAATTACAGAAAGGTGATGATGCTGCCCTCCGGGATATGGCTACTGAAATGATCAATAAGCAGCAAGCAGAAATCGCAACGTTGACAGCTTATTTAAATAGCCATACGCCCCATCTTTCAAAACCCGAATTTACCCAAAAAATGATGGAGCACATGGAACATTCCGAAAAGGACAAAGACTTACAGGCGCTTACAGGTGATACAGATCACGATTTTGCTGCAATGATGTTCGTGCACCATGAAAGCGGTATAAAGATGGCTGAACTCCTGCTCGAATACGGTGAAGATAATGAAACCCGCCAATTGGCAGAACAGGTAAAAGAGGATCAAAAACAGGAGGTGAGCGAATTACAGGACTGGTTATTGAACAATAAACCTTATTGATTAAAACAATAAAGGTGGGAATAAGATAACAACCTTATCTCATTCCCATCTTTATAGAATAATCAGTTGCTGGGTTCCAATGAGTTCACGATCTAACCAAAAGGTGAGGAGATAAGTACCGGCAGGTAGATACCCCGGCTGAAGCACGAAGATTTTTTGCCCAACTGTTTTTTCCGAATATGAAAATGAGCGGATGATTTTGCCCGACAGGTCAGACAATTCAAAATAAGCCTTTCCTGGCTTGCTCAGTTCCATTTCTACTTTCAACGGTGTATTGGACGTGCCAGGATTTGGGAAAACTCGAATCATGCTTTTCTTAAAAGGATCTTCGATTCCACTTACCATCGGTTGTTGGCCAGGCATAATACGCACCATATGTGCCACTGAAGGAATATCATCTACCATAGCCCATAACAGATACCAACCCGGTAATGAGCGTAAAGAGTCTTCGGGAATAATAGCCTCAATGGCCTGTCCCTGTTGTTCGAAATTGAGCGGAAGGAAACGATTCTCACCACAATTCATCATATGGGTCACAGCCTGGGTACTTTGTAGAATTACAGAAGTTGGTGCATTGGTGCGTCCAATATTAAAGCGAACGGTATCACCCCGCTGATAGTCCGTTTTCTCCAGATTTAAAATCTGTGGGCGGATACCCCGAAACAAATAAGGTGGTTTGAAAGCGTCAATAATGCTTTGCGGTGGTTCATTACCCGGCTGCCCTTCGCCACCCACAACTATTACCCTTCCATCCGGCACTAATATGGCCAATGCATGATATTCCCGCTTGCGGGGCATGGAGGCAAGGCGACGCCAGGTATCGGCATAGGGATCATACAGGTCCGTCAGGTCCATATGGTTCCATTGGTTCACAGGACTGGGATCGGAAGGATCTTCCTTGTACCCTGCAAGTGTAAGAATGCGGCGGTCGGGCAATAATACTGTCTCCGGTCGGGAGCGTAGCGGGGCAAAGTGTGACCCCAGCGTCCAGGTATTACTTTCAGGATCATATCGTTCTACGAGGTTTCCACCTGTACCGGCTGGGAAAGGCTTAAAGCCAATTGCAATGACCTCACCTTCAGGTAAATGCACTAACTCATGGTCTACATGGTCACCGTTTGGCATCCGGTTACCCTGCACAAAATCTGCGGCCAGTTCCCATTGCCCGGTGAGCGGATCAAATAACTGTGGCGGTCGAAAAGTCATTAACGCTTTACCATTGTAGAGCATCAGAATTGGAGATTGCTCCATGCCAATTGCTACTGTATCAGCCCATTCGGTTTCACCGGTGTATGGATCATAGAGTTCGGAAGTATTGACGCGAACTGGGTTGTTTAACCCGCCACCTCCAACGATCAGCAGACGTCCGTCAGCCAGTTGCGTCATCGCCGGATACCAGCGATAGTCGAACATGGGTGATAAGTCCTGCCAATCTTTTGTAAAAACATCGTACTGCTTCACCTTCTGTGTGCCTGGGCCATAGACCTCCATTTCAGTCCCACCGGCCATAATGACATTACCATTCCAAAGTAATTTTGGTGCTACACAACCTTGTACTTTCGTATCGCCGGGAATGGTGAGTGTGTCGTCTTCCAACGGGTTGAAGGCGAAAGGGTCCTTGGTATTATGACAATAGTAGATAGTGCCATCAGGCATTAATACGCCGAGGTCAGTGCCGCCGAGCGGTTCAGGTGATTGCATAATAATATCCCATGCCCCTTGTTCCGTTTCTGCTTCGAGCGTAGCATCGTGAACTACAGTACCCAGAATGCCGGTCGTCGCATTTTGAAAATAGGCAAATCCGGGTTTGGCAACGCCGAAAAACAAATAGGGACCGCCAGCGGGCAGATTTTCAAATAGATACTGTCCGGCAGCATCTGTACGGGTTTCCCAAAACCAGGATGTGTCTGCGTTGAACAGCGTTATTCGAGCGCCTGCGATGGGTTCATTATCAGGGCCTGTGATGGTGCCTGTAAGTGTTTGGGCAGGGGCCATGGAGTATGAAAACAAGAAAATAAGCAGAATGAGGCGCATGGGACAGATTTAGATGAAAACCGATTTTGAAAAACTGCAAAAAGTAAAATTCTGGATAGTATGGAAAGGGGTTGTATGTTCGGTTGTAATGCAGCGTATTTTTTGGAAAAAGCGGTTAAAGCGTTCCGTTAGACTATTCTCTGAATAACGTTTCACGGATAAACCGCTACATGTATCGGGGCCATTTTCGGAAAAAGTGCCAATGACCAGGACTCCATCGGATGCAACAGACTGCCGCAGAATGTGTATATATTTTTCAACTTCATCATTTTGAGTCAAAAAGTGAAATGTAGCGCGGTCATGCCAAAAATCATACTGTTCCGGTGATTGAAAGGACAAAATGTCTGTGTTGATCCAGCGCACCTGTTTAGCCATTGCACCTAATTGAAGGCGTTTTTTCTCCAATGCAACGTTGGAAATATCAACTACTGTGATATTCTGGTAACCTTCGGCCAAAAGATAGTCCACCAACCGGCTCTCTCCTCCGCCAATATCAATGATTTTTGCCGATTTGGGCAATTGTGCAATCTGAAAAAATTCAATTGATGTGTCCGGTAATTCCTGATACCAGCTTGTTTCATTAAATGATTTATGCTGATAAATTTTTTCCCAGTGTTCTTTACGTGTATCCATTGCTTGGTGTATTGTTTAAAACTGTAGGAACAATGATTGAAACATCCTCCATATCAGTCATTTTTAATCAACCGAAACCCGGCGGCATACCCAGAGGATTCCACTTTTACAATGAGCAGACCATTTGCTAAGCCCGTCAGGTCGAGTGTATTAGCTAAGGTAAAGCCGTAGTCACGTAACAAACGCCCTAAACCGTCAAAGATGCAAACATGTACAGGTTCGTTCCATCCATCCCTTGTCAGCACCTGCACATAGTTGGAAGCCGGATTGGGGAACAACCGTAATGGCAAACGGGAGTGCATCGGCTCCTTGATGTCTGTTACCAGACCGCCATCGATTTGAATATCATCCAGGTACAGCCGGTTGCCGCCATCCGTTACGTTGACAAACCGGATTTTCACATACTCCTCTGTTCTGTATTGAAACAGGTTGACAGTTGCTTTTCTCCATTGTGCGGCCGTTGGGATAAAAGGGGTAGTCTGTGTAGGACCGGTCACAAGCGCATTGCCCGATTTAGTCAGAATGTTGGTATAGTTTACGCCACAGTCTTTGGAAATCTGTACGATCAATTCATCGGAATAATTCGGATCGGATCGCGCATAAGCCCACCAGAAAATGAGCGACAAAGACGAATCGGGGTTGGAGGAGCTCAGATTTAAAAAAGGTAACACAATTTCGTCACGGGTTCCATAATTGACGTTCACCAAATTGTCGATACGGGCAGCGTAGGGCGGCGAGTGTGACGCAAGCGAATCTAACTCCCAATGAATGCCCAAGTCTGGATTGTAAATCTCCGCACCTGTCGGTGGAAAAATTCCATCGTCGAAATTAGCCGAAAACGGCAACGGCTGGCCAATACCCGGCTCCGTGACCTGGATGTAATTTTCTAAAAAAAGCGTATCGCTGTCGTTGGCATTCGTGGCGATCAGAGTGACCGAAAATGTGCCTAACGTGTCGTAGGCTACAGTAGGGTTTTGTAGTGTGGAAGTAGCAGGCATACCGCCGGGAAAAAACCACTGCCAGGAGGTAGCGAGATTAAGTGAACGGTCTACAAAATAAACCATTCCTTCCAGACAAACCTGTGGTGTCAATGTAACAAAATCCGCTACAACAGGGCAAACAGACGGCTCCATATAAGTGCTGTCGCATCCGGTGGCGACTACATTGCCGGGTGTCCAAATAGATGTACGGACCGTATCGAGTGTTGCCGTAATCCGGTCCTTTTGCCCTTGTGTAAATACACTTTTGCAGTCATCGGGCGTATAGTCCATGTAGTTGCGCACCTGATCGGGCAGATCAGGAGTATCATTCCCACATGAATTGACGTTTAAATTGCATGTAAAATTAGGATTGACCACGGGTGGCGTATCACAAACGTAGTCTCCATCCGAACAGGTATCCTGACCACAGCCGCCATTAAACGTGTGGTATAACCCCAACCAATGACCTATTTCGTGTGTCGCTGTCCGACCTCCGGCTGCTGCTGCTGTTCCGCTATCGCCGAAAAGATTATGCCGTACTACGAGACCGTCTTCTTCAGGTGGAGCATAAGGGAACGAAGAATAACCGCCCACGCCGTTGCTGATGGTTTTTACGACATACATATTCAAATAGCGGGTGTTATCCCAAAACGAAAGGTTTTTCAAGGACGCCCTATCTACCGGCTGGTGCGTAGTCAGGGGTGTTTTCAAACGTACGATGCCGTCTGTACAACGCCCTTGCGGATCTGTTTTTGCCAGGCAAAACCGGACACGAGTATCTACGCCCGCACCGTCACCCGGTGTGCCCGGTATCTTGCCAAAATCTTCGTTTAGAATTTCAATTTGCCGCTCGATCTGAGCTTTAGTGATATTTTCAGAACCACCATTGTGAATGACGTGTACGACTACCGGGATAACCCTGATGTCGTCGCTGTTTTCAGTAGAATTCGATGATTTTATTTGAGCGACTGCGGCACTGATTCGCGTCTCAGCTGCTCGCAATGTAGCTGGTGGATTCAAAGCATCAAAAAGGCAAGGTTGCTCAGTGGCAGGGCTTTGAGCAAGCAAGTCAATTTGCATACAAATCAGAAGTGCTAACAAGAGGCGTTCCCTAAAAAGAAATGTGTGTAACATGGTCAAGGAAATATCTTTTTCTAATAACTCTTGTTTGCATTTAGAACGGTTACTGCCGGCGCGACAACAGCACACGTTCAGTACGGCTGCCTTTTTGATCGGCTACCTGCACAAGATAGTATCCGTCCGCCTGGCCGGACAAATCAACGTGAACCGGTGCGTAGGAAGAAAATGGTTGGTCCAATATCAACTGGCCTAAAGTATTCATCACACGCAAACGGTAATTTGTAATATTCTCCCTGCTTGCCAACCGTACTTCAAAATCTGCGTTCGTTGGATTGGGCGATACCGAAAATATCGGCTTATTGTCCGGTTCATTGGCAGCCACAAGGAATGGTGTGTAATCTAATTGATACACCTTGTTTTGCGTGGTGTTCACGTACCAGATTTTTCCATCAGGACCGACTTCTATCCCCATGATCCCTGCTGGGCCAGTATCGAATCGACCTAATTCCAGACCTTCTTCACTTGTCCGGTCGTAGAATATAATTTCTCCTGTACCGTAATCCGAAACTAACAGGTAATTACCGATAACGGCAATGCCGCTCGGTTTGTCGAGGCTGTCAATATAGACCGACCAGTCTGCTCCTATTATGGCTTTGTATTCATGTAAAGGCTCAGCATAAGGTGTCAGATCACTGGTCGGAGTGCCGGAATGAATATCTAAACGAAGCACCCGTTTGTTTCCATTGTCTACAATATAGAGCAGGCCGTTTTCTCGGTCGAGTGCCATGTGGTTAGCAATATGATCGTCTATTCTGTTTACTGGTATTTCTGTATAGCGGTGTACAATGCCATCGGAGTGATCGTCATTGCCAGGGCCATGATCTTCGCCAAAATCGTAACGTACGATGTTTTCGTTGTAGCCGTCGTTTACCCAAAACACATTTTCTTCTTCCCATTCAACACCCATGCTGAATGGACTTTGGTGCAACATATCAAGGTGGCTGCCATTGCCGCCCGAAGGTTCGGCATACACCGACCAATCGCTACTCCAAAGTGCCGGACCTGTAAAATGCGAAGCTCCATTCTGATGATTCGCATCGAGCACTCCGGGGGAAGTGGCAAAATTTCCGTTGTAACTGAATGCGATACCTGTTGGAAGAGACATGAAATGCCAGGAGTTCTGATCTTTTTTCATCTGTGCATCCTGTGTTGGTAATCCTGCATCGAAATACGTGACCGTACTACCACCACTGGCTTCGGTTTTTTTATTGACTACCCATAGATTGGGAGCAGGTGTAGGTGCAAAAGCCAGGTCACGAGGTTTATCCAGGCCGTCTGCGGCAACACCGACGGTTTTGATCAAGACGGAATCCGTCAGGTAATGGTCAATCAAGATTGGTTTGTCCCCTCTGAAATAAACTGCTTTACTGAGGGTGTCATTGGATGTATTCAGATCCGGATTACTATTGACGTTACTCAACCACACCCGAAGGTTGTAAAATCCGGTATCTGTAGGCGTCCACAAATTAGAAAGACTGAAATGTGCGGAAGTGAAAGGTTGGATATTCAAATTTGTAAGCGTCTCGGTCAATGGAGCCGCCCCATTTATGGAGTACGCCAGATCGATAGTATCAATTGTTGAAGCGCCCATATTGAAAATCTGTCCGTGTACAGCAGTGGGTTTCAGGTCATTGAAACCGTAGGTGCTGATTTTGGATAGAGCGGCATTATAAGCAAGCGGCAACGTGACCGTAAAATTATACTCACCGCCATTGCCTGTGCTTTTGAATTGATGGACAGGGTATTCGCCAATCATGATAGTGAATTTTGTGCCACCGTCACCGTAGTCGTCCACATGATAGAATGTATAGGAAGAATCAGTTTTCAGGCACCATGGACCAACATTTATAGTCGCGTTATCGCTGTATCCGTAAGCAGTTGTCGCGTCCTGTTGACCGCCCCCGGTACAACCCACTTGATTGGTATTGCCGCCAGTAGCCACTGGTAGTTGATTGCAAGAATTGCCATTAGGTACCAGCGACCAAAACGTTTCATAACCGTAATCATCCGTTTCAATGATCAAACGAACTTCTATCTCGTCAGACTGGCATTGGGCATTTAAGATTTGAAATACTGATTGAAATAATAGTATGGCTAACAGGACTACGCGTGGCAATATCTTCATAAGAATAAAAATTGGAAAGTGAAAGGAGTGTGAAATTCTCTATGATCTAAGATTACTCAGGCTTTTGATATGCCGGATTCTCCAAAAAGGTCTGGTCCGTCAATGTTTTCAAAAACGCTATTAAATCGGCTTTATCCTGAAGGGTCATTTGAAGACCGCCTGACTGGATGTTATACTGTAAAAGTTCGTCCATGGTAGCAGACTGTTTTACTCCAGTATTATAATGGTCAATGACAGATTCCAAAGTGGCAAAACGCCCGTCATGCATATATGGCGCTGTGAGCGCTACGTTGCGCAAGCTGGGTACCTTGAATTTGGCTTGATCCAGTAGATCTTGCGTTACTTTCCGCCGGCCTTCATCGGTTTGTTCGGAATCGCTATCGAGGCCGTTATTCATAAATTCGTCGTTCGTAAAATTGAATCCCGCATGGCAGTGAAAACACTCCGCCCCGCGTTCCGTACCGAAGGGATCAAATTCTGTGAAAAATAATATCCGTCCCCGTTCTTCGCTATCATTTAAGGTTGCCTGTCCGTTTTTCCATTTGTCGTATTTGGCGTCATTGGATATGAGCGTTAGCATGAACTGCTCCAAGGCAAGTCCTACCCGCTCTGAAGTGACTGAGGCGTCGCCAAAAGCGCGGACAAATTGATCGGTATATTTCTTATTTGCCGAAAGTTTGGCTATCACGTTGAGCAATGATTCATTCATTTCGAGCGGGTCCTGAATCGGTTTAAGCGCCTGGTCGCGCAAGTGCGGTGCCCGACCGTCCCAAAATAGTCCGTTGTGATGCCAAGCGAGGTTCATTACGGCCATCGCCTGACGTTTGCCGGGCAAACCCTCCACGCCTATGCTGAATTGCCGAATATCTGAAAAAGCATCTGGCTGTTTGTGGCAATCAGCGCAGGTTTGTGAGCCGTCTTTTGAAAGCAGTGGTTCATAAAACAACATCCGGCCGAGTTGTACAGTAGCTACTGTTAGTTTGTTATCATCAGGCAAATCCGGCGCAGGAAAGTAACCTACATGGAGGGTGTAGGGGGTAGGGTCATAGGTAGCGGGTGGCTCTACGGGATCTTTAGAATCACAGGCTGCCATCAGGAAAACCAAGTATAGCGGGATAGTGAGATTTTTCATTTCAGGACAATCAATTTTGACGAAACTTTGGATTCCTCACGAATGCTTGATCCGTCAGGCTATTTAAAAACGCTACCAAATCAGCCTTTTCGCCCGCCGTTAAACCCAGCGGTCGGATGAGTGCGTTTTTATTCGGATGCGGATATCCACCTGAGTTATAATGTTCCACCACTGCCTCTAAAGTTGTAAGAGATCCGTCGTGCATATAAGGTGAAGTAAGTGATACGTTCCTCAAGGTCGGCACCTTGAAACGCGCACGATCGCTCTCCAATTCGGTGAGCCGAAAGCGGCCGGGATCAGGATAGTCTGCATAAAGGCCGTTGTTTTCAAAAGTATAATTTGTGAAGTTAAACCCTGTATGGCATTGGGAACAATCGGTTTTTTCGGAAAAAAACAGGTTCATGCCGCGTTTTTCAGCCGTCGTAAGCGCATCATTTTTTCCTTGGAAAAAGTATAGATCATAGGGACTTTGTCCGCTGATCAGAGTCCGCTCGAAGCAAGCTATGGAGCGTGTTATGACGAAAGCGTCCGGTTCCCGGTCGTATGCTTCGCGGCTCATACGCACGTAGGCGGTATCGTGCAGCAACCGTTCCACAATTAGCAAAATATTAAAATCAAATTCGTTGTGTTCTTGTATAGGTACAAGAACTTGCATTTCAAGGGTCGGAACGCCGCCTTCCCGAGTAAAGTAAGGATGGTAACCAATATTGGCCAGCGTTGGGGCATTCCGTGTGCCGGGTCTGTCAGCAATACCCGGACTAAATGCTATGGTATCACTAAATGCTTTGGCAGCATGGTGGCACGATGCACATGATCGGGTGCTGTCACTTGACATGATCGGGTCGTAAAACAATTTCTTCCCCAAAATCCAACGGGCAGGAGTGAGTCCGTTCCCATCCGGGAAAACCGGAGTAGGGAAGCCCGCCGGCACTGCCAGTAACGGCTCCGGTTCCACAGGGATTACCTCCGGCAGGTCTTTTCGACAGGCAGTGACGATAATCGCCAAGATTGCTACGATATAACAGACTCGTTTCATTGGGAAAGGGAGCGTACAGTGGAAACCCATTGCTCCATTGTACGCCCCTGTTCTAATTTTCTTATTGTGTAAGGATTAATTTTTCGATGGCCACTACACGTTCGTTTTGCCACAAGTGGACGAAGTATATGCCTGCTTTCAGATTTTGATTGAACGCAAAAGATTGACTACCCGAAGCAATTGGCTGACTCAAAATAACCCGGCCGGTCAAATCAGTCAATGAAATCCGGTAAGAGAAACCTGCCGGTAAAGTCATCAATGCAGAAGCCTTACCCGACAACGCCGGATTGGGTATTACGTTAAAAGTGCCTTCAAATGCTGGATCAAGGGTGGAAGACGTTTCAGCGCTAAAAACGATGTCCTTCATGTTATTCATGAGCGTGACCGCTTTGCCCGTAGAGCCATGGACAATAAGCCCGGCAGAAACATTAATATTATTCAATACCTGCGAGTAGTCCGCTACCAGGTGAATAGTTTTATCGCCATTCTGATCTGTCTCAGCCGTAGTGGGGAGATTCAGCATTTTATAATTTGCGTCGCCCAGAGCATGTATCTCAAAGTCGTTTGCGAAATTGGTTCCCGCTTTGCCCTCGATGGCTACGAAGCGGTAACCCGCTGACCAGCCCCATTGCATGGCCGGGTTTTGGGGAGCCAGCGGGTGATTGGCTGGATACGAAGCCGGGTCGAGGTGATTGTGGGCTTGATCTACTCCTACTGAAAATGTGATGCTTTCCACATTGGTAATATTCGGATATGAGCCGAGATCGTACATACTGTCTACAGCAGGGCGAACCAACAGGAACAGGTCAGTCATGGGTGTTTCCTGACCACCATCATGCACCACTTTGATCTTGGAAATGTAGTATTCTAAACGGGTGATTTTGTAATCATAAGAGCCGGCAGAAACGGGTGTATTCAGCGCGAACGACGCAGTACCAAGGCGCGGCGAAATATGCAATTCCAGATTATTTTGTGCCTGTGCAGTCCACAGGGAATAGAAAACGAGAAAGCAGGAGAGTAGTAGTTTGTTCATAACCAGTTGGTTGTATGTGAAATAGTTCGATGAAAGCGGATAATTAAAATTTCAGGTTTAGCCCTGTACTGAGCGATAAACCAAGTTGATTTTTCTGTCCAAAGAGCATAGGAGATGCCTGTAAACTCCAATTCCGCCCTAAAGAGTAATCGACTCCGGCACTTACCAGCCATGAGAATGAAACGCTCCCGCGTTCCTGGCTGGTTAGTGTAGGCATATGATTGGCTTCAAAGCACAAATCCTCACATATTTCAGAAAAATGTTCTACCTGTACTGATATGTCACCCGGAATGTTCAGTGTTCCGCCGCCTTCCATAAAACCCTGCCAGCGGCCACGACCAAATGTGCGCCGCAACGCCAACGGAAGTATCCAATCTGTTCGCTGGCGTGAAGTGCGCATGGTTAATAGAAATGGCTCGTCAGTAGGCATTGCAGACATGCTGTCCACCTGCGCAATGCGTACTGTCAGGTTAGATTCAATTCCGCTGGAATGCAGGCCGTATTGAAATTCATAAACTTTTGAACCAGAGTCATAAGGATTAAGGCAGACGCCGTCCATAAGGCGTAATTCGGCGGTATGGGAAGAAACCTGATGAGTTGTCCGTCGCCATAGACCGGAGCTGATTTGCCAGTTCGGACGGATTGCAAAAAGAACGGATAATCCAGCCTGCCAACCGGTGGCAGGGCCTTCACTATGTTCAGTGAATGCCAAATGATTCGTGTGTCCGGGTGCGCCTGTTACAGGTTGTTGCCATTGCCATACCGGTCCGGCATTGGCACCGATCTGCCAGTTTCGTTCCCGAACAGGTTGAATCTTAGGTGCCTCCGTAAAAAATTCAAAGTCAGTTCTCTTTCTCCAGTCCAATGAAGCAGGTTTCAAATATGGCAGAGGTGCAACGGTCGGGAGGGTTGGAGGGATAGTGGAAGGTTCGTTCTCTGTTAATCGGGATTTTTCAGAAATTACTTGAACTGATAAAATGTCGGCATCATGTATTCGGCCTGACTTTAAAGGATTTGTACCTTCCTTGTTCTTAGGTTCTGGCTCATTTAATGCAGGTAGACTCGTAAGAATGACAACCGGCGTTTCAACGGTGGCAGTGGGATTTTGAGCCTGTCCATAATTTACAGACGACTTGATAGTCGTAGTATTCAAGGCAACTGGCTGCTCGTTATTATAACGATAGGTCATACCCATCAGCAGGCCTACCGTTACACCTCCAGTTAGCCACCACCACAAAAATGCCAAACGCCGGCGACGACGTGGTAACTGTACTTCGATGCCTGCCCAAAGCGAATCGGGTGCTTCGGGGGCATAGTTATGCAATTCGGAATGCAGATATTGCTCCAGTTCGTCATGTTCATAAAGTGGCGGTTGTGTCATAACAATAGCAGTGTTTTATCCACGAGTCCGCGCAAGAAGGCTTTGGCCCGGTTGAGTTGTGATTTAGATGTGCTGACGGTAATCCCCAATTCCCGTGCAATTTCCTCGTGGCTTCGTTCTTCAATCACGTAGAGGTTCAGCACGGCCCGGAATCCTGGCGGCAGTTTTTGCAGCAAGGTGACTAAACGGCCGGGTTCGTCTGAATCCGGATTGCCAAAAGCCTGGTCGGTAACAGATAACACTTGTTCCAATTCTGTTTCATTTAACATGTCCATTTCGAGGCGTTGCTTTTGCACATGCGCAATGGCAGTACGCAGTACGATGCGCCTTACCCATCCTTCCAAACTCCCTTCGCCCCGGTACCTCCCTATGTCGCGGAATACTTGTACAAACGCTTCTTGCAACAAATCTTCCGCCTCCTGCCGGGAAACTGTGAATCGTTGGCATACGCCGAACATCCGGTTTTTGAATCGTCCCCACAATGCATACTGCGCCTGACGATTGCCTGCATGACAGGCCTTCGCCAGCGCGAACCCTTCCGGGTCGGGCAGCAAATGGGTTTGTTTCATATGCATGTGTTAAAAGCCTAAGTGCAGACCTGCAACGAAAAAGGTTGCATGAAGGAAAACTTTTTCTGCATAGTACCAAATACTATCTTGTCTGGCAGGTATCCGAATGATATGCAGTAGACCTTTCGAACAACGCAGATCTGAAACATGATGGCTCCCTATCTTTGCCATGTGAAAATTTTACTGATTGAAGACGAGCCCATGCTGGCAACTTCTATCCAGGATTTTCTTCAAACCGAAGGATACTTGGTGGAACACGCTGCTGATTTTCCCAGCGCTGAGGAGAAAGTAACGCTGTACGAATATGATTGCCTCGTAGTAGATGTCAACTTACCCGGTGGTGGTACTGGCCTGGATGTGATACGAAATCTGAAGAAGCAACACCCAGATACCGGAGTCATTATTGTAAGTGCACGCGATGCCTTGGACGACCGTATTACAGGCTTGGATCTCGGTGCTGATGACTATCTTACCAAACCTTTTCATCTTCCGGAGCTAAATGCGAGACTAAAAGCAATTCTCCGGCGTCGGCAGTTTGGCGGAAATAAACAGATCGAATTTGGCGATATAAAGGTGAACCCTGACCAGCGCGAGGTATTCGTGCACGAAAGGCCACTTTCCCTCACGCCTAAAGAATACGACCTGCTCCTGTATTTTTTGGCCAATCAACACCGTGTTTTACGCCGTGAAATAATTGCCGAACACTTGCTGGGCGATGATGTCGATCAGATGGATGATTTTAACTTCATCTACTCCCACGTCAAAAACCTGCGTAAAAAACTACTTGCATACGGGTCCGCAGACTATATCAAAATGATATACAGCATCGGTTATAAGTTTACAGACCGCAGTCCATGATGAAGCTTTTACATCGAACGCAACGCCTCTTTTTACAGATAGCCATTCCGGTTTTCCTGTTGGCTGGCATTGCCATGCTTTTTGCAATGGAATGGTCGCTTCGGCATTTCGACGAAGAAAAGATGCACAATACAAGGCATGAACTGGAAACCTATGTTCTTCGAAATGATACGCTGCCTGCTTTTTTCCAGAGCATAGATAATCGCCTGTATGCGGTGCCGTTCCCTGCGGGTGCGATTCCGATGACATTCTCAGACACGTTTCTGCTGAATCCGTTGGAAAACGAAATGGAACCGTTTCTTCAATTGACTTTCCCAATAAAAATGCGCGGTCAAACTTGGCAGATAGATTTGTTTCAAAGTTCTGTTGAGCGCGAAGATATTGCCGCCACGATAGCCGCTTTGCTGCTGGCATTATTCGGCCTGCTTTTCGGCGTTTTATTATTGGTAAATCGTGCCGTTTCAAGACGGGTATGGCAGCCTTTTTTTCAGGCCCTCGACCGCATGCGTCGGTTCCGTCTGACTGATCCTGTACCGCTTCGTCTACCCGATTCATCGGTAGCCGAATTCCAGGAATTGCACCATACGCTGGAAGAACTGGCAGAGAAAGTGCAACGCGATTTCCGTACTGTAAAACAATTCACGGAGAATGCCAGCCACGAATTACAGACGCCGATTGCGGTAATTCAAAACAAAATAGACAACCTGCTGCAAGACGAAACGTTGTCCGAAGCACAGATGCAGCAACTCGACCTGATGGCTCAAAGTACCCGGCGTATGGCACGCCTCAATCAAACCCTGCTGCTGCTGGTTAAAATCGAAAACGATCAATTTGCTGTGCGCGAACAGATTGATTGGAAGTCACTGCTGGAAAAAAGGCTGCGCTGGCTGGAAGATTTTTTCATGGAAAAGCAAGTGACACTGGAAAAAGATCTTGTGCCGATCATGGTCGACATGAATCCGGTTTTAGCCGAAACACTCATTACCAACCTGCTCACCAATGCAGTAAAGCACAACGTTTTCAGTGGCAGCGTATACGTCCGGCTTCGTGCAGGAGAATTAACAATCAGGAATACCGCCGCAGCGCCTAATGACTCTCCTGAAAAAATGACGGAACGTTTTACCAGGGGGACTACCTCCAGTGAGGGTTTGGGGTTGGGTCTGGCGATGGTTCGGGAAATTTGTGAAAAGAACGGGTTTGTGCTGAAAATTGGATTTACAGAAGGTACTTGGACGACGTCTGTATTCTTTTAAAACCCAGTTACGCGTACGCTTTCTCCCAATTTGCTCCCAAATCCCTTTCCACCTTTGCCCCATCCTACACAATCAAAATACTTGATAATGGCCCATACACACAGCCACATCCGTTTTCTGCTCTTTGTTCTTACTTTTTTGGCTTTTACGTTGACGTCAAAAGCACAAATTACCGGCGTAACGCTCTCCGGACAAATCCAGGATGCCCGGAGCTGGATCGCCCTACCTTTTGTGAATGTCGTCCTGAAAACCGAAAAGGATAGTGCTTTCGCAGCAGGTACCCTGACGAATGAAGAAGGTATTTTCACCTTACCCTCGCTCAAAAAAGGCAGTTACCTGCTGGAAGCGAAATATGTAGGGTACGAAACCCTTCGGCAACATGTTTTGGTAGGGGAGTTGAGCCCATTCCTGGATCTGGGCATACTGTCGATGACCGAACAGCCGCGCACACTCGGCGAAGTCGTGGTTGCAGCAAAAGCAGAAGAGGTATCCGGACAGATGGACAAAAAGACTTTCACAGTCGCCGACAACATCCGCCAAAGCGGCGGCTCGGTCTTGCAGGCGATGTCGGCGCTGCCCGGCGTGGCTATCTCTCAGGAAGGCAAAGTCCAACTGCGCGGCAGTGAGAAAATTGTCGTTCTGATCGACGGAAAACAAACCGCACTGACCGGTTATGGTAGCCAGACGGGCCTTGATAACCTGCCTGCTTCCGCGCTCGAACGTATCGAGATTATCAACAATCCTTCTGCGAAATTCGACGCTAATGCCAGTGCCGGTATTATCAACCTGATCTTTAAAAAACAGGATCAGGAAGGTTTCAACGGTAAAATCGGATTGGCAGTCGGTGCAGGAGCACTTTGGGTGAAACGGGAAAACCTGCCCGGTATCCGGCCGCAGTTTCAACGAACACCCAAAATAAACCCTTCCTTGTCCGTCAATTACCGGAAGAAAAAAACGAACGTCTTTTTGCAGGCAGATTGGCTGTATGCCCCAACGCTGAATAAAAATGAGTTTTCCACCCGGACCTATGACGACGGTACGATCATTTTCCAGCAGGTCAAGCGCAACCGTACGACCGATTGGACAACCATCAAACCGGGTTTCGATCTTTTTTTAAATTCCCGGAATACACTGAGTATTTCCGGGCTTTTCAACCGGGAGAAGATCATAGACAAGGGCGATATTCCGTATTTTCAGCAAAATCTTGACGACCGCTACCGGCTATGGCAATTTCTGGAAGATGAGGTAAAATATACGGCAGTCGGCACGGCAGTGTTCGCGCATAAATTCAAACAGCCCGGACACACGTTGGATGTCACGGCTAATTATTCCTTTCACCGCGAAGACGAAAAATACTTTTTCACCAATACACTACCTGCTTTCACCGGACAGGATGCATTCAAACTGCTGTCTGACGAGCATGTAACCGATCTGAACATCGACTATTCCAAACCGTTCCGGCAAGGTCGCCTGGAGGCAGGTTTTAAAGGCCGCTACCGTTCCATCCCGGTCAACATGCAATTCTTCCCCAGCCTGAATTCGCCTATCGATACGGGTGCGGGTGGCTGGGCAGATTACATCGAAAAAATTCCTGCCCTGTACGGCAACTACGTTTTCGAGAGTCAGAAATTCGAGGTGGAAGGTGGTTTGCGTGCCGAACTCGTACAGGTAGATTATGTGGTGAATCCCAACCACAACACTTATAAAAGTGACGGATACCGCTATATTCAGCCGTTCCCCAATCTTCGTTTCGCCTGGAAAGTGGACACGCGTAACAAGCTGTCGCTCTTTTTTAACCGCCGTGTAGACCGCCCGAATGAAGTAGATATTCGTATTTTCCCGAAATACGACGAGCCGGAACTGATCAAAGTAGGCAATCCGGCGCTTCGACCGCAGTTTACCTTTTCGACCGAACTGGGTTACAAAAATTCCTTTCCACAAGGCAGTTTTTATGCGGCAGCCTACCATCGTATTACCGACGGAACCATTACGCGAATTGCCACACAGGTGCCCGGCAGTGTGCTTTTGTACAATGTTTTTCAGAACGCCGGGCGCAGTTGGAACACGGGAGCAGAGTTTGTATGGCAGCAGAAAGTAACGCAACGGCTATCGTTCACCGCCAACGCCAATGTTTATAGAAATCGTTTTGCGGCGTTCTCTGTGGTCAATCAATATCCTGTACCAACTACTTATGCCAGCGAAGCGCAGCAGTTGACGTCGGGTAATCTCAAACTGGCTGCTTCGCTCCGGCTTCCCGGCAATTGGGAAACCCAGGTTTCCGGCATCTGGCTCGCACCCGATCTGTTGCCGCAGGGGCGAATCGGGAGCCGTTTTTCATTAGACGCAGGCGCGAAAAAATCTATCCAAAAAGGTAAGGGAGAATTGTTTGTGAATGCGACTGACCTGCTGAATACCATGCAGATTACCAGAACCATCCGGGGCACCAATTTTACCTTGGAAAGCACGGATTATTATGAAACGCAGGTAATCCGGGCAGGGTACAACTTCAAGTTTTGAGCGGATGTTACCGGTCACTTGATTTGATTCAGCGCCCGCATCAGCGCATCCATTTGGGTTTCGCTTACCGGAATTTCATGCTCCCCGATAAAGATGGTCTGGCTCCGGATAGAATCAATTTTATCGAGCCGGACGATAAACGATTTATGGACACGCAGAAATTTGGGAGCGGGCAGTCTTTCTTCTATGGCCTTTAAAGTGCTTTTGGTGATTACAGGTTTTTTCGCGGTCGTCAGAAATATTTTGACGTAGTCTTTCATACTCTCCACGTGGCTGATCTCTTTCACCGACACTTTCACGAGCGCATATTCGACATGTACAAAAAAGGTGTCTTCTTCCTGCGTTGCCGTGCCGGGTACCTGGAGCGCTATTTGTTTTTGCTTTTCTTCCAGCGCTTTCATGGCCGCTTTGGTGAAGCGCTCCATACTAACCGGCTTCATCAAATAATCGATCACGTCGAGGTCGTACCCCTCTATAGCATAATTGGAATAAGCGGTCACCAGAATAACCATCGGTTTGTTGCGCAGGCTTTGTAAAAACTGAGTGCCCAGCATACCCGGCATCTGAATATCCAGAAACATGAGGTCTACCGGCTTTTCCTGCAACACCTCCATCGCTTCAAAGGGATTTTTGCAAATGCCCACGATTTCTAAAAACGGCAACTGACGGATGTTTTCTTCCAGCAGTTTGCGGGCCAGGCTTTCGTCGTCAACGATAATGCAATTCAGTTTCATGCTGTTAGATTGAGGCGAAGCGTGACCAAAAACCAGCCGTTTTCCCTTGTAATCGTCAGTTGGTGCGTTTTTGGGTAAAGCAGTTCCAACCGTCTGTTAATATTTTTCAGACCGATGCCCGATCCGACACTGTCAGACGTACTTCTGCCGGAGGCAATTTTATTCTTAACGGACAGAAACAGATCACTTCCTTTCAACGCCACATCGATTTCAATCACCGGCTCCTGCACCATACCCACCCCATGTTTAAAAGCATTTTCTACAAACGGGATCAGGAGCATGGGTTCGATGAACTGGCTGGAACTTATGCCTTCCACGCTCAACCGGATATCGACGTCCTCTTCAAATCGTATTCGCTGGAGTTCGACGTAATTTTCCAGATAAGAAATCTCTTTTTCAAGCGGAATATGCGCATGATCGGATTCATACAACATATAACGCATGAGTTCAGAGAGTTTTAGCGTAACCGGCTCCGCCAGGTCAGATTTGGAACGGATCAGATAAACAATGCTGTTCAGGATGTTAAAAATAAAATGCGGGCTGATCTGGGAGCGCAAAAACGACAGTTCCGATTGCAGGCGTTCCTTATCTTGTTCCTGCTGGCGTTGTTCCTGCCCGACGACATAATTCAGGAGGCCATATCCTAAACTGATGGCAACCACCAGAATCAGTGCAAGGAGGCCTTTGACAGGTTTACGGCTCCTTTCTTCTTCGGTGCCCAGGTAATGATTTATCCCTTCCAGCACCCCGTAATGCAAAAAACTGAAAACCGCGAATGCCGCGATCAGGCACAACAAATAAAACCCTACGCCCTTGCGGATCAATATTTTCGGGATCAGCCATTCCGTGTTCAGGAGAAACAGGGGAATATGGGTCGATACGATCAGCGAAGCGACTAAAACGGTCTTGTTCCAAAACTCTTCGTCTTTTGCACTGGCTAAGGATAAATACAACCAGATACTCCAGAGACCGGCATGGAACAGGATTTTTTTATTCGTTTCCGAGATGTGAACTTTCATAAGTTCTGTTTTTAATTCCCGCTGAAATCAGGCACTTCCTCTCCGTCCGGCCTTTTGTTGCTTTTTTTGCTTGTAAAGGCCTCCGATCTGCCAAATGTGGCCTGTACAGACAACTTGAAAAACCGGGCATCGCGGCGGCGCATCGCTTCCTGAATATACGTCGGTTGGGTAAAAACAGTGATATCCCGGCGCGAATTAAACACGTCATTCACAGAGAACGTCACGTTGATCGCATTCCGGAAGAACGATTTTTTTACCCCGATATCCATATATGCAATACCCTGGCGATTGCCTTGCGGGATTGGACGGTTGCCTTCATAAGCGCCATTCAATTGGATTGAAAAAGCGGCAGGCAACCGGTAATTGATGCTGGCTTTTCCATTGGCTGCCCAGCCGTCGTTTGAAAAAGTATCGACGTTGACCTTGAATTTAAAAACATTCGCATTGAGCATAATGTCCAGATTTTTGCCGAAAGCCAGTTTCAGGGTGTTCTCCAGTCCATACGTAAGTTCGTTCGTGCCGTTTACGAAACTGGTTACCAACACGGAGGGATCGGCCTCGGAAACGCGGATCAGGGGTTTAAGCGAATTGGTTTCGTTGCTCAGGTACAAGGTCGCCAGCCAGTTGTGTGCCCCGAATATTTTATTGTAATTCAATTCGGCCAGGTTGATAAACTCGGGTTGCAGGTTGGGATTGCCGATCTGAATATTCTGCTTGTCATTGGCCTGAATCCCTGGCATCAACTGGCGCGGATTCGGGCGCTGTATTTTCCGGCTGAAATTAAGGCCTATTTCGGTCAGGGCATTCACTTTTTTGGAAAGATACACGGATGGAAAAAAAGATCTTAACAGGTCCTTGCCTGTTCCATGAGGATAACTATAACCGAAATCAGAGGTGCCTTCCAGCCGGGATAAACCTGTCATGCCCGACTGCTCGAAACGCAGGCCTACTTGGTAGTCGATCTGTTTTTTCAAACGACCCGAATAGGTGACGTAAGCAGCGTTGATACTTTCCGTGATACGTGTGTCCTGCGAAAACTCCTTGACCTGCAAAAAGGCGTTCGCTGTGTAATCGTAGCGGTTGAAAAAATAGTCCTGATCGCGTCCGCTGAAAAAACTCCGTATGCCCATTTCTACTTTGGTAGAGTCATTAACCGGATTCACGAAATCCAGTTGAAAAACGGCCTGCTGATTGTTGCTCTTGCCGGCGATCTCCACGAGTTCCGGATATTCCGGCAACGGCTGGCCGCTGGCATCGAAATCAGTTGTATTCCAGGAGCCGGTGTTCCCGCTGTTACTCCAGGCGTAATTGACGAAAGCGATCAGAGATTTGTTTTTGGTAGCGTAGGTTTTTTTCCATTGTGTTTCGACACTGTTTCTGCTGAAATCGTTTTCAGACAGCGTCTGACGTACACCGTAACTGGTTACAAGCCGATCCGTTGATAACGACGCGTAGTCCTGAACAACCGGAACATCGAACTGTCCGCCGGACAGCGTTCCCGACACCGACAGGGTGTTGCGGTTGTTGATGGCGTAATCCACATTCACCCGTCCGGTTTGAAAGGTGTTTTTAAAGGTAACCAGGGAATTCTGATTGAAATAGTTTTGAACGGTGCCTTCCGTATTCAGGTTGGTACGGTTGACATAAGCATCGGTCTGTACGCCGGAGGAATTGATGTTGTAAAAACCCGAAATATTCCATTTGCCTTCATTGGCATTCAGTTGGAGCATACCATTGTACCGATCCTGTGTGCCGACTCCCAACCCGACCAGACCACTATAACCGGGCTTTCGGTTTTTCTTTAAAACAATGTTTAAAATGCCACCCATCGTGGCTGCTTCATATTTGGCGGAAGGGTTTGAAATGACTTCCACGGATTCAATCTGGTCGGAAGGAATTTGATTCAAGGTCATCAAGGTCGGTTTCCCGTCCACGTACACGGTAGCCTCTTTGTCGCGCAGTTTGGCATTTCCATCCATATCTACCGTAACAGAAGGTACGTTTTTAAGGACGTCTTCCGCCGTTCCACCGGTGGCAGTAATGTTTTTTTCCACGTTGAAAACCCGCTTTTCAAGGCTGATGGTCGTGGAAGACTTTTCCGCCTGTACGTCTACAGTTCCAAGCACCTGCATATCGGCGGTCATCGCCAGATTACCCAGGTCCTGCTCGACATTGCCCGGAGCAGAGATTTTTACGGACTTTACTACATCCTTGTTTCCCATATAACTCACATTGACTTTACAAAGCCCCAGTGACACGCCGGTGACGTTGAAATCGCCGTTCCCGAGCGTAAGTGCGCCACCGATCAGACTGTCCTGCCCATTCGACAACGTACGTAAAACGGTCACCGAAGCATACGCGATGGGTTCTTTGCTGATGGCATCGATCACCTTGCCATAAAGCCGCCCGAGAGGAAGCATGGTAGCATTGCTCCCGCCTTGCGATTTTTGGGCAAAAAGAGAAAACGAAGCGGTGAGAAGCAGAAAAAGCAGGATATTTTTCATCTTTTACATTTAAAATCACGGACCAATCCTCTTAATTCTTTTAAGGATAAGCAAAGGTAAGGCCGCTGCCTGCCTGTAATTTTAAGAAGCCGATGACTCCGGCAATTGTAGAGATGAAAAGGGCGATTGGGTCGTTTTACCGCGTCCGTGTAACCGTGCGACACCAGAATTTCTCCAAAATCTCTTCCGAACTTTGTTCCATTCGTTCACCCAATATTTTCTGCTATGCAAAAATCATTATTGTTCTGTTTGTTTTTCTGCGGCTTATTTCATACCGCCTATACCCAAAAGACTCCTCCTCCTGCCGTTATCACGGCCTTTCAGGAGAAGTTTCAGCAGATACAGAAACTGGAATGGGAAAAAGAAAAAAACGGCGACTGGGAGGCTGCATTTAAAGAAAACGGTGTGGAAATGAGTGCAAATTTTACGCCTGGTGGTCAATGGGTTGAAACGGAAACAGAGGTTGAATTTGCCGAATTGCCTACTCCGGTACAGACAGCGTTGCGAGGTAAGAAAGTGAAGGAAACTGCCAGAATCCAGCGTTCTGATGGCTCAATAATATACGAAGCCGAAGTAAGAGGAAAGGACTTATTATTTGAGGCCTCCGGTAAAATGCTTTGACTTAATCAAAGGATGACATATAAAAGTAGTCGTGTCGCCGCTGCAAAAAGATGGCAAAAACAGACAGGCGACACGATTACAACAAAGAAAAAAATATAACAATTAATTTTATCCATACAGATAAGTTCAAAGCAAACGCTTACCACCCTGCTTGCCACAACTCCACCGCCGCCAAATACATTTCCTTTTCCAGCAGCAGCGCCTTATCAGCCAGGGCATAGAATTGCAGCGCGTCCAGGTAGTATTCCGTAGCCGAAATCTGACCGGCACGAAGGGCTTTTTCCAATAAAGGAAGGTTATTGGTCGAAGCCAGCAACGCCTGATAATCGGAAAGCGTTTGCCGCAAACCGCTGTACCGTTCGTATGCCTGTTTGATCCGGTAGTAATGTTCATTGCGGTGCGCTGCGATTTCACCCTGTACGGCCAACGCTTCTAACCGCCGTTGCTGCACGGTGTTCTTCTTCTCCCATAGCGGCACGGACATTCCGACGTGTAGCCCGTGGAAACGCTGACCCAATATGCCCTGATAATGATACCCCGCTTCCAGACGCGGCAACAATAGCGCCTTTGCTATGCTCACTTCCTGCATAGCCATACGTTCTTCCGCTTGTATCGCTTTGAGCATAGGGTCTATGCTTTCCAGCCTCGTTTCCAGTGAATCGAATGCAGGCAACGAGGGCAGCATAGGGTATAGCGTATCGGCATAGGCTATAGCACGACCACCCGATAGCATAGCCAACTGTTCGCGGTATTGCGAACGACGGCTTTCCAGTAATTGCCGCTCATTCTGTAATGCCAGCCATTGCAGTTTGGCTTTATTGGCGTCCAGAATATTGCCTTCCCCTTCATTCATTTTTCGCTCCAGCATCCGGTACGCCTGTTCTGCCTGCTCAATGCGCCGTTCCCATTCTGCATTCATTTTATTGGCATAGGTAAGTTCTACCAGTGTGCGCCGGGCTTCCAGTAACACTTCCTGACGGCGCGACGCTACGGCATACGTGCCGCCTGATTCAGCCATTCCGGCCAATGCCCGTTTTTTGGCATAAACGCTTGGAAAATCGAAGGACTGAACAGCCAGGAAATCCGCCTGGTTGCCACCTGCACGCGGAAAACCTATCAGATAATCGAATGATAGCGTCGGATCGTACGGGGTTATACCTGTACGATATGCGGATATGCGGGCGTCTTGTGCCTGTTGCCGTGCCCGTACATCGGGATTATTGGCAGAAATATCAGTTAAAATATGCTGGAAAGACGTTTGAGCGCCGACCTGATACGTCAGGATAAGCGCCCATGTAAAAAACAAAGCCTTTTTCATGTGCGGGAGTTTTTTCGGTTAACCAATAAGTACACTATGGGAATGACGAAAAGATTCAGCAGGGTGGAAGTAAGCAATCCCCCCAAAATGACTTTTGCCATAGGACTTTGAATTTCATTGCCCGGCAAGTCGCCACCGAGCGCCAACGGAACGAGAGCAAGACCAGCCGTTAATGCCGTCATTAAAATAGGGCTTAGCCTATCCTTTGAGCCTCGTTGTACCGCCTCGTTTAAGGGTAGCCCCTCTACCGTTTGCAGGTGTTCATAGTGCGAGACCAGCAGAATACCGTTTCGGGTAGCGATACCGAACAGAGTAATGAAACCGATAATAGCGGGAATGCTGATAATGCCGGACGTCAGCGAAATACTCATGACGCCGCCGATCAGCGCCAATGGCAGATTCAGCAGGATAACCGTAGCAAGTGGTACGCTGCCAAATTCTGTGTAAAGCAACAGAAAGACAATTACCAGGGACAACAGCGACGCCATGAGCAGGGTACGCGACGCTTCGACTTCCGCTTCAAACTGCCCGCCGTACTCTATCCGGTAGCCTTCCGGCAGTTGTACCGATTGTCTGATAGCCGCCTGAATATCGGCTACGGCGCTTTTCTGGTCACGACCCGAAACGTTTACGGATACGACCACTTTGCGCTGAACATTTTCCCGGTTAATGGTATTTGGCCCGGACGTGGAAACAACGTCGGCTACATACGTCAGCGGTATTTTCTGACCGTTACCAGCGTCGATCAGCGTGTTACGCATATTTTCCATCGCGCCCTGATTTTGCGGATCGTATCGCACCACTAAGTCGAAACTTTGCGCACCTTCGTACACTTCGCCTACCTTCTCACCTGCAAAAGCCACATCCACAAATTCGGTAAAATCGCCGACCGAAATGCCGTACCGTGCCAGCATTTCGCGTTTCGCTTTGATCTGGATTTGTGGTATTTCTATTTGCTGCTCTACACCAATGTCTACCAGACCGGGAATGTCTGAAATCGCCGTTTTAATGCCGTTTGCGAGGGTGAACATTCTGTTCAGATCAGGGCCGAAAACTTTGATAGCGATATTCGCCCGCGTACCGGAAAGCATGTGGTCTATGCGGTGCCCGATGGGTTGCCCGATGGTAATATTTGCCGTCGTAATGGCTGCCAGTTTTTGCCGCACTTCTTCCATGAATCCGGTACGTGAACGGGCATCCAATACAAATGGCGCGTCTATTTCGGCGGCATTCACCCCTTGTGCGTGTTCATCCTGTTCGGCGCGACCTGTCCGGCGTGTGACAACTTTGATTTCCGGAATGGTCAGCAACGTTCTTTCTATTTGCGTTCCGATCTTGTTGCTTTCTTCCAGAGAAATGCCCGGTAAACTCACGGCACTGATAACCAGCGAACCTTCATTAAATTCAGGCAGGAAACTTCGACCGGAACGCGTCAACAGAAAAGCGGCTACGACAAACAGCACGACCGCCGCACCAATGACAACCGGCTTCCATCGCAGTGCCAGGGCCAGCGCTTTTTCGTATCCTGCATTCAGGTTACGCACCACCCAACTTTCCCCATGCTGCCGCTGCAACATCTTTTCATCGGTCAGCAGCAGCCCGCATAGAACCGGCGTCAGCGTGACGGCTACGATCAGCGAAGCAAACAGTGCTACAATGAACGCAATGCCCAACGGTGCCAGCAAACGGCCTTCCATACCCGACAGGAAAAACAGCGGTACGAACGCGGCAATGATGATAAACGTAGCATTGATAACCGAAGCCCGCACTTCCACCGAAGCGTCATATATGACGTCCAGGGTAGCAGGTTTTTCTGCCTGTGGGCGCTGTGCATTTTCCTTCAACCGGCGAAATACGTTTTCCACGTCTATAATGGCATCATCTACCAGGTTGCCGATAGCAATAGCCATACCGCCCAAACTCATTGTGTTGATGGTAAAACCCAACCATTTTAAAGTCAGAATGGCAACCACCAACGAAATAGGGATTGCCAGCAGCGAGATAAACGTAGCACGTAAATTTGCCAGGAACACCAACAGCACGACGATCACGAAAATCATTCCCTCGTATAGCGTCTTTTGAATGTTGCCAATAGATGCTTCGATGAAATCAGCCTGCCGGAAAATCTGCGTATTGACTTCTACTCCTGCCGGTAATTGCCCGGACAAATCCGACAACGACCGTTCGATTTGTTCTGTCAATGCCAGCGTGTTTGTATTCGGCTGCTTCATTACGGTCATAATCACGGCAGGTGTGCCGTTCATGGAGCCTTCGCCGATCTTCACTGCCGATCCAATTTTTACTTCTGCTACTTCGGCAATGGTAACGGGTAAATCGTTGATCGTTTTCACCACCGATTTGCCGATTTCAACGGGATCACTCGTACGGCCGACGCCGGTCACGATATACTCATTCCCGTATTCGCGCAGGAAACCACCGGCAGCATTCCGGTTGCTTCCACGTGCCGCTTCGATCAGTTCCGGCAACGTGACGCCGTAATGCAGCATTCGTTGCGGGGATGCCAGGATGTGAAACTGTTTGTATTCGCCGCCGATGACCACGACCTGCGAAACGCCGCCGATAGCCAGCAGGCGCGGGCGAATGCTCCAGTCTGCGACCGTGCGCAGGTCAATAGCGCTTACACTGTCAGAAGTCACACTGATCAGCATAATTTCCCCCATGATCGACGATTGCGGGGCCAGGGTAGGCGCACCTACACCTTCCGGCAGTCGTTCCGCTACCGTCGCCATTTTTTCGGTGACAATCTGACGTGCCCGGAAAACGTCCGTACCCCATTCAAATTCTACCCAAACGATGGAAATACCGGCAGCCGTGGACGAACGCACCCGGCGTACACCAGTGCTGCCGTTGACAGCCGTTTCAATAGGAAATGTGACCAAACGTTCGGCTTCTTCCGGGGCCATGCCGTGTGCTTCCGTCAATACTACAACGGTAGGCGCGGTGAGGTCAGGAAACACGTCTACCTCCATCCGTAGCGCGGTGTAACTTCCCCAAACCAGCAACAACGCCGATGCTGCCAATATGAGCAGGCGGTTGTGCAGGGAATATTTTATAATTCTGTTTAACATGATAACAGGCGCAGTTTAGAATGAAGAAATTAGTGTTCGTGACCATGCGCAGGCATCGTGCCCGACATAGACGACAATTTGATCTGGTAAGCGCCTTTGGAAACGACCCGTTCACCGGGTGTAAGCCCGGACAGGATTTGTACGTTCACCCCGTCATTTGCACCGGTTTTCACTTCCCTTTTCTGGAAATTTTCCCCTTCCGTCTGTACGTACACGTAAAAAATGCCCTGTTCTTCTATCAGTGCCGATTTGGGCACGGTCAACGCCTGCTGATTGTTCGCAGTGCGCAAATACGTGTCCACGTATGCGCCGGGTAGGAAACCCTGCTGTGCATCCATTTCAAAGAAAATAGGAATGAACGGACTACCCGGTGCAGCGGATTTTGCGGAAGCAGCCAGGCGACCGCGCAGCGCTTCGAGCGACCAGGAATGACCGTCGGGCAGCGTAAAGTTGGCCGAACGGATGGAAGCGATTTTGTCGGCGTACTGCTGCGAAACATCGGCACGAACCGTCAACCTTTTGTTTTTCACCAACGTAGCCAACGGCTGACCCGCCTGCACGTATTGACCCGGTGTAACGTGCAGCGTTTGAATGTAGCCGCTGATCGGTGCGCCGATCCTTACACCACCTTTCCCGTAATTTTTGGTCAACGCCTGCACATTCTGTTGCGCCAACTCGAAACGGTTTTGGGCGTCCAGGTATTCACGTTGACTGACAATTTTGTCCTGTGCCAACGGGCCGAGCCGGTCATAATCTGCTTTCGCTTTTGCGTACTGTGTCTGTGCTTCCTGAATGCGGGCGTCGAGACTACCATCATTGATCGTGCGACCGGATACCGTAAATAAGGTGCTGCCGGATTTTACGGCCTGCCCTGCCAGTAGTTTGTCCCCGTTGAATTGCACCATACCGTCTGCCGGTGCGGAAACGACGGCTTCATCGCCGGGCGCAAAAAGAATCTGTCCAGTAGCGCGTATAACTTCTGCAAAAGGGCGCGTCTGCACTTCCATGTTGGCGAAATCGGTTTTCCATGCTTGTTCTTTCAGGTAAGTAATATCGTTTGAAGGCTTTTCAGGTTCCTGCGCAGCCAGCGCGGCAGCTTCATCTTGCCATACCGGAACGTCGGGAATTACAATCTTATCAGTGAAGTTTTTGGTCACGATGTCGAAAGTCAGCGTTGCGTTTTGAGCAGTAGCAGCGGGTGTAAGTCGCAACCGGAAAATGCCGGGCTGCGCTGCCGAATCTACCGTGTGGCTGCCGTTACTGGAAAGACTGACGGTCACTTTCCCTTCGGAAAGCGCTGTGAATTGTTCGCCTAAAACCGTCAGGTGCGCCGCAAAGCGGGATTCCTGCCCAACTACCAGCGGTTTAAATTCCACAAACAATTCTACGTGCGACGTATAAAGGGTGTAAGCAAGCGGTTCGAGGCCCGGCGCTTCCGTAGTCGGGTGGCTGCCGTCAGGGTTATGTGCATGACCGCTTTCAGTATCGTGGCTATGCGAATGGCAGGCCCACACAGATAGCAGGCATACCATTGCTGCAAAGAGCATGGTCTTTTTCATATATTGTTGAAAATGAAATCTTTGGAAAAATGAATCAGCCCGTGTGGTCTGGCACACAGGCATTTTGCAAAATCCGAACTGGATCAAGCAGAAAACAGGAAGGGAAATCAGGCAAGTTTAGGGGGCTGCCAGAAAGAAGGGGAAAATTGGGAATGCCATTGCGTTTCCATGTAAACCAGCGGGTTTTCCGGTATGGAGGGGTCAATGGGTAGGTATTTCAGACCGGCATCCAGAATAAAAGGCTGTGCCGGTTCTTTCATGCCGTCCGGATGGTGCCCGCTGAACGGCAATTTATGGTGTGCCTGGTGTTCTGTGCTGTTTTGGTCGTGGTGGTCGTGTGAGCCGTAATGATCTTTCAGGAAATCAACAAAGGTGTGCTTTTCTGTCTGGCAGTGGTGCAGGTAGTGGCCGATCAGTGCAGGCAGTTTGAACAATTCCGCTACCGTCCCGCCGGATAACAGCAGACGAAGGCAAAAAATCAGCAAAAGCGATTTCCGGAAAGCGTTCATGCCGCAAAGGTAGTTTAATAAATATATGTGCAAGGCAATTCTAACCTTTGCTCCGGTGTTATCAAATAGCAAACAGGAATGCCCGCCAACCCGTCGAAAAAACAAGATTTACTATGCCATGAAGTGGATTACCCGTGAACGCCCTAAAATCGACCGCATCGCCTGTCCCTGGCTGATCCGGCGTTTTGTTGACCCGGAAGCGGAATTTGTCTACGTTCCGAAGGAAGAAGTGAAAAGTCGGGCGGTGGCGCTTGGCGCTATCCCTTTTGATATTCCAGGTGTTGAATACACCCACATCGGCGAACAATGTACGTTTGATTACATCGCGGAAAAACACGGCCTGAAAGCCGATACTGCGCTGCTACAAATCAGTACCATCGTGCGCGGTGCCGATATCGACCGTTTCGACCTCGCTCCACAATCTGCCGGACTCTGGGCCATTTCCGCCGGGCTGTCCTACAATTATCAGGACGACCACGAAATGCTACACATCGGCATGAAAATTTACGATGCTTTATATAGTTGGGCAGCACACGCCCAAAGCGAACGCCATACCTGGCATCCAGTCTAAAAATCCAACCACAACATGAACAGAAAAGAATTTCTCCGCAATTCGGTATTGCTCGGCACTACGCTGGCATTTTCCGAACAAAACGCCTTCGCCGGTAACCTGGTTACCAACGGCATCGACCGGTTGGCAGACGAACAGGGATCAGGCGCTACCGTTCGCAGAAAATGCCCTGGAGCCGCACATGGACGCCGAAACGGTGCACTTACATTATACCTTTCCCCACGGCAATGCCGTAAAAGCCGCCAACAAGTTTCAGGGAAAAATCCGGGAAGCGCTGGACAAAGGCGAATTCGAGAACGTGGATTTTTACACCAAAAAACTGACACTGCAATCTTCCAGCCACATCCTGCATTCAATTTTCTGGACGAATCTTTCCATTCAGCAGAAGCACCTAAAGGTGACCTGTTGCGTCGTATAAACAGCAATACGGGTCTTATGACAAAATGCAGCAACTATTGGCCTACCTATCCAAAAACGTGGACGGCAACGGTTGGGGCATTCTTGGCTACCACCCGTACTTCGACCGGCTCACCATGCTACAATGTGAGAACCACGAAAAACTGACACAGTGGGGTGTGGTGCCGCTGCTGGTCATTGATGTATGGGAACATGCTTATCATCTGAAATGGCGGAACAAACGCGACGGTTTTGTAGACAGCCTGTTTGCGCTGATCAATTGGGATAATGTGGTGGAAAGGTTGGAACAGGCGGTGAAGTTGCGGTAAGGTTGATTCCAGATCGCTTAATCCGTTATCTGTGCCGTTTTATAAACGGCATACGTATCATCTTGGCCAGGTACTCTTTTAAGTTGATTGTTAATGATTTTGGTGCCTCTTGGTGTCCAATGCCAATAGTAGGTACCCATATTCTATCTGATGTATACAACTCTTTGGCTGCTCTACAATAATAGCGAAACGCCCATATGATCTGGGCGTTTCGTATTCTAATTACTGCTAAGGTTTGTGAATTTGATTGGGTAAGGTTGGGCTACTTTGCAAACTACTTTCGTTGAATGTCCTCTTCGAATCTTCATCTCTAACCGGTCGAGTAACCATACCATTTTTCGGTGTGACTTTTAACGGTGTACCGTCCGCCTGTGTAATCTTCAACTCGTACTGACCAAGCTCCTCGTCAAGAACCATCCTCATTTCTCTTTCGACTTCCGTTACGTCGACGGCAAGGCAAAGGACACTGTCATGTTTAGAAAGCACCTTGTAGCCCTTTGCCATAAGACGCGGCATAATACGATCAATGAATATGGCGCTCTCCCGCTCCTGAAGCATAATGGCCAATTGATTATCCCCGTTTGTCTTCTTATAGCCATCAATAATTCTTATTAAGGTAGGGAAGATTGTTTTCAGTTGGCGCTTCGCATAGCCGTGGTATCTGTGCTTGGCAAAGAAAATTTCAAAGGCCAATGTCTTGGCAGCCGCTCTCGTCGACATATTCAATTTGTCTTTAATGAAGTCATAGATTTTGCCAGTTTTTGTAAGTTCAAGAAACAAGCGTAAATCAGCCGGAAACGACTCCGTATTGTGCCAAATCAGGGTATTTTCTTCACCTTCTGATGCCTCTTTGGTGTCTGGTTTGGCGCACATAAATGTAAGAGCCCCAGGAATTGTTTGGTGTTGAGTAATCCACTGGTAAGGTCTGGTAAAGGAATAGTATTGGGGATTGGATGAGGTATCGGGTATTGTGGTTAGGGAAACAAAACCTTGAGATATGAGATCGTCCAACGTTATCGTTACTTTAGTTGCAGAAATAAAGTTGAGATGACTTTGCTCAATAATATTCGCCAAAATTACCATTTGTGAATTCGAAAGATCGACTGAAGCCAGAGAATATCCATCGATGGACATATGACCCAATAACATCGTTGGGAAACCAGTTATATTTGAATCCAGTCGTTTATTCGTTGAATTACGCTTGGCATATATGTCATGGTGCTGGATTTGAGCTATGGAATATACGTATGCTTGAGTAATATACTTTGCCTTCCTATTAAGATAGGATTCTACTTTATCGATTATGTAGCGATTCTTGTCTTTGATCAAAGAACAACCGTATCGATTTGCTTTTTCAATTAGCATCTCTACGGTACCTTTGGTGAAGTTTTCTTTCCAATGTGGTACGTTTGTGCTATCGAACTCATCGATATAATTTCCAGGGATCTCGTTGTCGATCTGTAATTTAGAAACAAACTTGCGGTGTTTTACATATAACCTTGTTTCTTCTTTGGCTGCACGAACATTGAGATTGACCTCACGCAAGATGCGTTTGGTATACTTCGCTACTGCTGAATTGTCTTTCAGGTGCGAATCGCCTCCTTTATCGCTGACGTTATAGATAACACTTTTTACCTGGTCATCAATGAGGTCGGGATTTATTCGATAAGATTTACAATAGACATTACCCTCAAAATTGGAATAACTATCAAGGGATTGAACGACTCCGTAAGCCTTCAGTCGGTTTAAAGGACGTTCATAATGTGCTCCACTTACCTTCTTCCAGTAACTGTGAGGAATTTCAATGTATGCTCCCGGTACCGCTCCAGACACCGTATTTTGCTCGTGAGCCAAGATGGCCAGTACATGGATCATGCTATCACGTTGGGAGGCTACTGTTACCGGAATCGCATTGACCGCTCGAAGGACTTGGGTATGCAGCACGGTTACTTTCTTGATGGTCTTCCTTTCCATATCATCGTCGTTTGTGGTGAACATATGAGATAATTCGCGCTGACTCGTGAAAATTACGATCATCGGAAAAGAACTGTTGACACCATTCTTCGGCCCAAATACCGTCGTCAGGAAAGTACCCTTCAGACCACTCTATCGGCCAGTCTTCAGGCCAATCAATAAGTAGGGGACCATTGTAATGGTCAGATATAACTTCAAGAATTCTCCTTGGACCATAATAATAGTCATAGAGATCCAAGTATGCTGCGTATGACAGGTCGATTACGTTTGATATTAGGTCAACTGTTAATGGGCCGTATACTAAATCGGGTCTCGGTTCCTCAGAGCGATGTAACACTTGGACATTTCTCAGAACCCTTCTTGATTTTGGAACCAAATAATGTACTTGGTAAAGACCATCTTCATTGCCAGGAATCGTAATATGCCGTGACAAGTAATCAATTCTTTCCGCTTGTCGACGTAAATGTTCGTGTCGAGACCATACCTGCCTTTGGGCTCCCAGATAGAAATAATTGGGGGCGTTAAACAAAACCCATGGCAATGTATGGTCACGGAACTCACCGAAACCGATGACGTTGTAAGTTGTACTCATTTTAAGAAAATTGGTGGAATTACTCGCCTTTCAAAGAGAATCGAGCGCAGTGATTACTTCGGAACGTTTGAACCGCATTATTCTGGTTCCTGTTCCATAGACTTTTAATTGCCCTTCGTTTTACAATCTCCGCAGAGTTGGTTCAGACCAGACACTTTTAACAATTGGGCTGTTTTCTTGCGGGTCAGAAGAGTGTCCACGTTTGTGTTTTCGGTGGCGTTGACGTTATGCATCAAGATAGGTTTGATCTTCTCAACTACTTTGTCAGCAACTCTGTCGCTGAAAGCTTCAAAACCCAAGTGCACAAAATAATCCTTCATCTACTTCTCCTTATAAGTTAGAAATGTGTGACAGTCGTCCAGAAGTACTTAGAAGAATCTTAGATGTAACCTCCAGTCGATGGTGCAAAGGTATATGTCTTGTTTTGGAAAAAACAATAAGATGCAATACAAAATTATGCAGAATGGAATTTGGTAAAATTTTCAAAAAGTTTTTTATATAAAAATCATGTTTTTCAATATAAAATTAAATGGCTTTGAGTTCGCTTTCAAGCAAACCTGGACGGTTAACCTGAAAACGTACATGTTGAGCGCGAACCATCTGGGCGTTTTCTTCGCCGTCGATACATAGGTATTTCAGGAACTCTTTCTGAGCTTTATGCCCGGTAACCATCATGATGGAGTACATATCCAGTTCCCATACTTTATAGGCAAGTGTCGTGTACGTACGCCGCGCGTCGTAGCTGCTAATCTCTTTTCTGATACCGGTTAACGCCATCAACTTTTTCAGTCCAGTATTCATTTCTGGTTCAATGCGGGCTTTGGCAATCCGAATCTATGTCGTACCGCAATTTGAACTGCCATGTTTGTCAGCGGGACCGTAACAGATGCACTCTTGGTTTGTTTTTGGGTCTTCCGTCCTGCATTTCCGAGTCTTGCACTGCTGATTTTTATAAAAATCGTATGGGTCCCATCCGTTCGATTTTGCCATATGCGTTCAGGTTATACCTGGACAACTCGCACACCATTCCTCCTAATTGCCACCGTTTCGTAGACATCGGCGCAAAAGCGTTGAAACCATACAGCAATAAATTGTCAATGATTTCGAGCGGGGAATAATCGAGGTTAACGCCAAATTCGATGTTGTGCGAAACGAAGTTCTCAGGTGCGGTCTCAAATGTATCAGCCATCGACTAAATGCAATTCCTGATGCGCAAATTTGTGCAAACTGCCTCTGACAGAACAGGTGACGTTTCGACGGCGTGACAATCCCATCGAGCTATGGTTGCGCCTCGCCGGTGTTTTCGTTGACCGGCGTAAAGAAATCGAACTTCTGTTTCAGGGAATAAGCGTCAACGCCGTGCACCGTGGATTTGATTCCGCCTATCAGCTCGTTGATTGTTGACAATGATAGAATCATGCTTTTTTTGCGCGGCGGTTTTCAATATGCGCCTCGGCTTCCGCTTCGATTTCGGATACGGTTTTACGCTTGCCCTGACGAATCCAGGCAATAATTTCATCCTCAAAAAAGTACAGTTTTTTGCCCTGTTTGGCGTGCGGGATTTTTTTGGCGGCGACGAGCCCGTATATGGTAGGCTTAGCGAGATTCGACAACGCGCTCACTCTGTCTATGTTGACAGGGATTCCCCGGACTTCAGGTTTGGGCTGGGAAAGACCAGTTTTGAGTTCGTGTAGAAGGCTCTCAATGATGGTGAGTCTCTGGTCAATTTCAAAAAATGGATTTTGCATGCGTACCAACTTGTTTTGTGATCGTTGATACAAATATTTTAACCAAAAAAGGGTGAGGGTCGCCCGTAGGGTTCCCCTAAAATTTAGGGATGTCACTATATTATAACTTTTTGTACTTCAAAATTAGCGTGTCAATTATTAGTAGTGCTTCTGAAATGCCTGCGTTTTCAAAGTGCGTCCGCACCATTTCCAAATCCTGCACCGTTTTCCGACCTCCTGTTCGATCAAAATGAGGAGCGGTTTTCAGATAGTCTAAAAACTTGGAGTTGTTAATAACCGCAGGACAGGCTTCGCCGGTGAGCAGGTGCATAAAACGTGCAAGCAGAACCTGGTTGATTTGCCCGCCGTGTGTAGTTTCAATTCCCATGACTTTGAAAAATATGTGAAAAGCCAGCGCCCATTGGTGTGGTGTTAAATTCGAACCGTTGCCTTTCGGCTGACTTTCACACGGAAGTTTATTGCAATCAGTTTCATAGCAAATGGCGCTGTCAACTTTTAGCAGCGCACTTTTGTAGCGCCGAATGATACTGTCTGAATCTTTTATGGTCTTCCTTTTGCAGCAACTAACAGGGTAAAGTTTGTCCTCCAGACGATTTTGTAAATCTTGGATGGTAAATTCAAAGCATACTTTTACGCCGTAGAGAAACTTCATCTTTTCCGCGTACGTCTCAAAACTTGCTACCTGGTCGTCAATGAACTTTTGTCCTCTTACCGGATCGTCATTTATAAGTTGACAAATCCATGCTGGATCTTCCGGGTCCTCATAATCTGAATGGAGTAGTCCCCCCATCAATTCCTGCGTTAAATTCATACTCCACGTGTGCTGTTTAAGTGATAATAATTACAGCGTAAAGATATACTAATTTGGCCTATATTAACAAACTTGAATACTAACAAAATGTTATAAAATATGAAAAAATAGACAATTTTGTTTTTTAAAACCCAGAATTCAAATCAGAAATGTTATATAAAAAACTTTTTTGTGTTATAAATAAAACGATCTAAGTAGAGCGGATAGAAGTAGTTTTGAAGACAAGATCAACACTCGGCGCTTCTTCAAACACGTTGTGAATCATGGCGACTGCCGCTGACATTTATTTTTCTATTTTCGCCGTCGCATTATCCATCCTGAAAAAATGAGCCAAAGCCCGTTTCATTCCATCCTCTCCCATTTTCGCAAGTTTGCCATCTCTGAACGGGATAAAGGAGACAAATTCGAGCGGCTGATGCAAGCCTATTTGCAGACAGACCCGCGCTATGCTGCCTTATTTACCAATGTCTGGCTTTGGAATGAATTCCCGGCTCGCCGCGACTTCGGCGGAAATGATACAGGGATCGACCTCGTTGCCCGCACAACTTCGGGCGACTATTGGGCAGTTCAATGCAAATGTTTCCAGGAAAGCGCGGTAACGGACAAACCCGCCGTCGATTCCTTTCTTTCTACCTCCAGCAAAAAATTTAAAGACGACCAACTCCGAACGGTCGGCTTTGAGCACCGGCTTTGGATTTCAACGACCAATCATTGGGGACCTAATGCGGAAACGACCATCCGAAACCAACACCCGCCCGTAACGCGGCTTGGCTTGCACGACCTCGATAATGCGCCGGTCGATTGGGCAAAATTAAATAAAGGACTATCCGGCGAAGCATCCCGCATTGCTAAAAAAACACCGATGGCACATCAGGTTACCGCCATCGCAGCCGCGCACGAACACTTTAAAACATCGGAACGTGGCAAACTCATTATGGCTTGCGGTACGGGTAAAACATTCACCTCCTTACAAATTGCAGAGAAAGAAACCGACGGCAATGGGGTAGTGCTGTTTCTCGTTCCATCCATTGCGCTTTTGGGGCAAACCTTGCGCGAATGGACAGCCGATGCCCAACATGCCTTCAACGCCATTTGTATTTGCTCCGACTCAAACGTGAGCCGCAAACGCAACCAGAATGAGGATTCGGACGGCTATTCGGTTGTTGACCTCGCTTTGCCCGCTTCTACCGATGTACAGGGTATTTTGAAACAGTTCGCGCTTGCCCGGCAGGATCAAAGCCAACCGTTGACCGTCGTATTTTCCACGTATCAATCCATTGAAGTCATTGCTGCGGCGCAGACGGAACTACTGAAACAACAGACCGGCAATGCAAATCCATACGGTGTTTTCGACCTCATTATTTGCGACGAAGCCCACCGGACTACCGGCGTTACGCTGGCAGACGACGACGAATCTGCTTTTGTTAAAGTCCACAACAACAACTTTTTGAGGGCAAAAAAGCGGCTTTATATGACCGCTACACCGCGCTTATTTAGCGAAGACAGCCAAACGAAAGCCAAAATTGCCGACGCTGTGCTTTGCAGCATGGACGACGAACTTATTTACGGGCAAGAAATCTACCGCATCGGTTTTGGCGAAGCCGTCAATCAGGGTTTGCTTTCCGATTACAAAGTGCTGATTCTCACAGTCAGCGAAGACAATATGGCCGCACCCGTGCAAAAAATGGTTGCGGACAGTGCTAACGAAATCAATGCCGATGATGCTTCCAAACTCATTGGCTGCATTAATGCCCTCAGTAAAAAGATACTTGGCGACGAAGGGGTTTTGAAAGAAAGTGACCCCGAACCCATGCGCCGCGCTGTGGCTTTTTGTCAAAACATCAAAGTTTCGGAAAAAACTACCCGCACATTCAACGAAACCAAAAACGTCTATTTTGAGAGCTTGCCCGCCGAAGCGCGTGAAGAACTGGTTAATGTGCACGCGCAACACATCGACGGCGGAATGAACACGCCTACCCGCGACGAAAAACTCGCCTGGCTTAAGGCCGCTTCCGACGATGCCCGCGAATGCCGAATTCTCACAAACGTCCGTTGCTTGTCGGAAGGTGTGGACGTGCCTTCCCTGGATGCCGTGTTGTTCCTTTCCGCCCGAAATTCGCAGGTGGATGTGGTGCAATCCGTCGGTCGGGTTATGCGCCGCGCACCGGGCAAAAAATACGGCTATATCATTATTCCCGTTGTTGTTCCGGTGGACGTTGAGCCCGATAAAGCCCTCAATGACAACGAACGTTTCAAAGTGGTTTGGACGGTACTCAACGCCTTACGCGCACACGACGACCGTTTCAATGCCACCGTCAATAAAATAGAACTCAACAAAAGCCGTCCCCACCAAATTCTGGTCGGCACACCCGACAACCGGGTGAGCGACGACACGGAATTTGCCCAAAAAGGTGACGTGCAAGACAGTGCATCAGCTGCCTACCTTCGTGCGGGTGAAAGTATCAGCCGCCAACTTTCCATCCAATTCGAGCAGTTACAAAGCGTCCTGTTTGCCCGTATGGTGCAAAAAGTGGGTGACCGCCGCTATTGGGAACAATGGGCAAAGGATGTGGCCCAAATTGCCGAACGGCACATGGAACGCATCAACCGCCTCATCAAAGACGGCAGCGAACATCAGCAAGCATTTGCCGACTTCCTGGCGGGTTTGCAGAAAAACATTAATCCTGCCATTACCGAAGCCGAAGCGGTGGAAATGCTCGCGCAGCACCTGATCACGAAACCCGTTTTCGAGGCACTGTTTGAGGGATATTCGTTTGTGAAAAACAACCCGATTTCGATGTCGATGCAAACCATGCTCGACCTCCTGGAAGGGCAGGCGATTGAAAAGGATGCGGAGACGCTGCAAAAATTTTACGAATCTGTCCGCACCCGCGCTGCCGGGATTGACAATGCCGCCGGGAAACAGCGCATTATTGTAGAACTATACGACAAGTTTTTCAAAACCGCTTTTCCCAAAATGGTGGAAAAACTTGGCATCGTTTATACGCCTGTCGAAGTGGTGGATTTTATTATCCGCTCGACCGATGCCCTGCTGCGTAAAGAGTTCGGCCGCTCGCTCAGCGACGAAAATATCCACATCCTCGACCCCTTCACCGGCACGGGCACTTTTATGACCCGCCTGCTGCAAAGCGACCTGATACGCCCCGAGGACCTGCACCGCAAGTACACGCAGGAAATGCACGCCAACGAAATCGTTTTGCTGGCGTATTACATTGCTGCTATCAATATTGAAAACGCGTTCCACGACGCTACGCCGGACCCGGATGACGGCATCGGCAAGGCCACGTACATTCCGTTCGAGGGCATTGTACTGACCGATACGTTCCAGTTGGGTGAAAGCGACGAAAGCGAAAAACTGTTTTCCAGTATGTTCCCGCAAAATAGCGAGCGGGTACAGGCGCAGAAAAATGCGCCGTTGCGGGTGATTATTGGCAACCCGCCATATTCCGTCGGGCAGCGTTCCGCCAACGACAACGCGCAAAATCAGGAATACAAAAAATTGGATAGACGTATTGCCAAAACCTACGCCGCCGCGTCCACCGCAACTTTGCAAAATTCACTTTACGATTCATACATTAAAGCCTTCCGTTGGTCAACTGACCGACTGGATCAAAAAAATGGAGGTATTATTGCGTTTGTGTCTAACGGTGCATGGATTGACGGCAATGCTACCGACGGTTTCCGAAAGTGCCTGGAAAAGGAATTTTCTGCTATTTACATTTTCAATTTGCGTGGAAACCAGCGCACCAGTGGCGAATTATCCAGAAAAGAAGGTGGCAAAATTTTCGGCTCCGGCTCACGAACACCGATTGCCATTACTTTTTTGGTGAACAATCCCGAAGTTTCAACCGGGACGGCGACTATTTATTACCACGACATCGGCGACTATCTCAATCGGGAAGAAAAACTTGGGGTAATCCAAAAATTTGGCTCAGTAGAACATGCAAAAATGGATTGGTTGGAATTAAAACCCAATGAACATGGGGACTGGCTAAATCAGCGAAATGATTTATTTGGAGAGTTTTTATCTCTTGGAGACAAAGGAAATAAGTTGGCTACGAACACATTTTTTGTACCTTTTTATTCCAATGGTGTAAAAACCAATCGCGATGCATGGGTTTACAATTTTGGAAAACAGGTTGTAGTTGAAAATATGATGTCCACCATAAATTTTTACAATGGAGAAGTAAAAGGTTTTTCAGACAAAAAAATGGCAAACCCTAACCTGCAATTAGAGGACGTTGTGAATTTCGACACGAGGAAAATCACATGGACAAGGGAAATAAAATGGGACGCTGAAAAAGGGAAAATTCACAGTTTCAATCTTCGGTGTATTGTCAAAAGTGTTTACCGGCCATTTACGAAGCAGTATCTTTATTTTAGTGCTGATTGGAACAATACAGTTTACCAAATCCCCAGACTTTTCCCCACCCTCACCACCGAAAACCGTGTTATTTGCGTGTCAGGCGTGGGCGTGACGAAAGAATTCACGTGTATCATAACGGACATCATCCCAGACCTTGAATTGATCGGCAAAAGCCAATGTTTCCCACTCTATTACTACGAAGAACGCGCCAAAGCCTCGCCTTCGCTGTTTGACACTGCCAATGAGAATGAATACATCCGCCACGACGGCGTTTCCGATTTTATCCTTATTCAGGCCCGGTCCCGTTATGGCGAGCGCGTGACTAAAGAGGATATTTTTTACTATGTATATGGCTTCCTACACAGTCCCGACTACCGCAGCCGCTTTTCGAGCGACCTTAAAAAGATGCTGCCCCGGTTGCCTTTGGTGGAGGCACCGAAGGATTTCTGGGCATTCAGCAAGGCCGGTAAGTTACTTGCAGACCTGCATCTGGGATACGATGATTTCAGCA
>Ga0209097_10000111_pt1 | contig 99214 bp, 89 predicted proteins | sample AD_UKC052_MetaG_FD_184419 | JGI IMG/M metagenome (GOLD analysis project Ga0209097, IMG submission 184419) | Active sludge microbial communities of municipal wastewater-treating anaerobic digesters from USA - AD_UKC052_MetaG (SPAdes) (version 2) | ecosystem: Engineered > Bioreactor > Anaerobic >... | reverse complement strand
GCCAGCTCGACAACTACCGCAAGTTCAAGGAACTTTCTCAGGAATGGGTGACGCTCGCCATCGAACTGTGTAAACTCAGGCAGACTCAAGAGGACAAGGAATAGTCCGAGAACTCGGTACTCTCAAGTTATTTACATCTATCAACATATTACTGCAAATAAGAAGCCTCCGTCTGAGCTGAGGAAGGAAGACATCCTCCTTCTCCCCAAGATCATCAATCACCTTCCCTGGGGTCGGGGCTACTTCGAAACGGTTGCCAACTGGCCGATTCGGGAAGGTGATGTCTACGAACGGCATTGTTTCAAAGATACGATATATAAGATACCTAAATACTACGATGAACTCGGTAATGAGGTCCCCAACCGGTTCGAGCCCTGTAGCTTCTTCGGACTCTCCAGCTACGCGGTCGTGGACTACGAACTCAGTCAGCACATGGGTATCCCTTTGGCGGAGGAGAGCAAGTAGAACGTCGAACGAGCGGAGAGGCCCGACTGAAGACCTTGGCGCAGACCCGTTGCCGGTGTATCCGCGAGCGGTACCCCGCAGACACGTAGCGTCTCGCATGACGTGAAGTGCCGGAGAGCGCAGGCCTTCCCGGATCCGCGCACGATCAACGTGCGCCAACGTTGGCGCAGATTGATTCTGCGCTGTTCTTCCGCACGAGGGCTTAGAGCTGCGTGACGGCGCTGGCACGCCCGTCCCCGGCAACACGTCCGCCGTGGACAACGCCGTGTTGTACACCGGCCGCACGTGGGACCCGGCGCTTGGCCTCTACGACTACCGCAACCGCCAATACGACCCCGCCCTTGGCCGATTCACCACCCCCGATCCCCTCGGCCCCAACGCCGACTGGAACAACCTCGGCAACCCCTACACCTACACCGCCGCCAACCCTGGCGCCTTCGTGGACCCATACGGATATTGGGCTTGGGACGCCGACCTCATCGAATTGGGGCTAGGCGGACTGCTCGGTTTCCAGGGCCGGGAAGCTACAAAGGCCAACTGGGCAAGCTTCGCCGAGTTCGGAGCGCAAGACTACGAGAACATGGAGGCCCTGGTCAGCTTCGTACCGGTGGTCGGGATCCCGGCCGACATCGACCTCGCAAGGAAGGATTTGCAGCGAGGCGACTACGTCATGGCCACCATCGGCATCATCGGAATCGTGCCAATCGTCGGGGACCTTTTCCAGGCGGCCGCTAAGGGCAGCGACGCAGCAGTTCACGTCGCCCGCGCCGCCGACGACCTCAGCGACGCCGCCAAGGGTATCGCGAAGGCCGGCCGGAAGCTAGACGATGCATCCGGACTCGCTCGTAAACGGTTGCCCAGTCCACCCCCAAAAGAAGCTGCCCAAACTAGATACGAATATCACCATATCTTCCCCCAGAGGAGTGACCTGGCGGCAGAATTCGCCAAGAGGGGCATAGACATAGACGCCTTCACAATGCGAGTCCCAAAGGAAGTGCAATCTCGCATACATGGTGGTGCCCCACGTGGCGGTAAGTGGAACGAAGCCTGGGAGGATTTCTTCAGGACAAATCCAGAGGCGACGGATGTTGACGTCTACAAGCATGCAGGAGAGCTCATCTACCAGTTTGAATTGCCGGCAACCTCTGTGGTGTCCTATCCGCGATGAGAACAGGATTCTACCTCATAGGCCCCGCTCCTTCGGCAGAGCGAGATGCGCAGTATAGGATTGAGGCAACAAGGGAATGCTGCCTTCCGGGGATCCGATGTTCAGTGTGTGCATGCACATGGGCGGTCACAGGCCTGGCCTATCCTTCGGTGAGTTGTTCTGACATACGTGAAGCGCTTGGAAGTGGCGGCAAACACCCAATTACCGAGAAGGAGTTTCGGCAACTGCGCGATGCACTGCCGGAAAGTGTCTCTAGGAAGACGCCGATCCTGCCGGGCACCGCCTTTGGCCCCCTTCGCGGTTCTGCATCCGGCACGATAGGCAAGTTTGTGTGGGTGAATCCATGGACACCGCTCATTCGGATGAGCCTCCTTTCCGCGCTCAAGGATAGGGAAATTACGTTGACCACGGTCCCAACAAGCATCATATTTCCTGGTTCTGAGGATGATCCGCTTCTGGAGATTGATGCGCCGCCGTTGGCAGAGATTCACGCTAGCTGTATCCCCAAGACCTCACTTATCCGCTGCGATGTGTGCGGCCGGGTTTCGTTCCCTCTCCCTGAGCCTGTGGTTATTGCTCGGGACACTCTCCAGGTGGGGGTGCCAATCCACAGGGCACGGAACTTCACAACTCTGCTCGTTGCATCGAGGCCGATTGCGGAGGCGGCTGTGGACATGGGAATCAGTGACGTGGCGTTGACGGAGGTGGGTCTGGCTTAGGATGCTCCGAACACCATCGAAGAGCTGCGGAGAGAAACGGTATGCGAGTGGTGGCTTCCGCTATCCGGCGTCGCATAGGAGAAGCAGCATGGGTCATGAGAATCAAGCTGCGAGCGTGTACTATACTGAATGTTATCTAGCTTTCCTGGATATTCTGGGATTCAGGAATCTTGTCGATGACAGCACAAGAGATCCGGAACTCGCAGCATCTCTGGTTGGGCTCATCAGCGGCTTGGCTGACCACGAGAGCCGCGAGCCCGATCCATGGCGAGGCGTCCTTCTCGAACGAAAAGGCCCCGATACCGGCAAGATCAGGACGTGGGTGTTGCAGGTAAGGACGTTCTCCGACTCAATAGTCCTTTTCGTGCCTACGGAGTCTCAGGGTCTTTCTTGGCTTCTCGGCAAGGTACGTTACCTCCATGATGAAGTCATTTCATTGGGCTATCTCATGCGCGGCGCGGTGGTCATCGGCGGCATGTACTGGGACGATTCCTGGAGCGATACGCGGATAGCGTCGGAGGAGCATGACGTGAGCGTTCCTGCGGGGAGGCACACCAACCAGACGAGCTTCATCACAATCGGTCCAGCCATGGTTGAAGCTTATGAGCTAGAGAACGAGAGGGCCATCTACCCTAGGATCATCTTCAGCGATTGCTTGGTCAAGCACATCGGCCCGATCAACCACATTTCACCGGATCTCTCCCTAAACAAGAGCGTTGATCCTGGTAAGAAAGCGTTTCCCCTTACGTCTGGCAGCACGGCCACGACTGACGTAACGCTAATGCATTTCATGAAGAGGGATACTGACGGATGGTGGTTCTTCCATGTGCTTAGCGAAAAGATGCACCGCCAACGGCAAGGCAGAGCAGTGATCGACACGACATCCGCCGATGGTAAGCGCTTCATCACATACCAGCATGACGCCCTGTCGCATGACGACTGGATGCAACGCGTCCACGGCTTTCTCGAGAGGAGACTGAAGGAGCACGAGGGAAAACCGGCCTACGCCAAATATCGTTGGTTTGCCGGGTACTACAATCGGTCGCTCGGCGGTGTGTTGCTCCCACAATTGGAGGCCAGAGAAGACGCCTTGTGCATGAAGTTCAGGCAGCGGTTGCGTAAGTCGACGCGTCTCGTTCACTGACAGAGCGCTCTGTTGTCCACGAATCTGCCAAGGTGCCGGGGAATCCTCTCGTCGATTTTCCGCTGCATCTGGGCCTGAGCATTGTGTCTGGTGTCGAGTTGCCCGGCGACGCGAGCCCCAACGGCGCCCATCCGGTAGCGTTGTCCACTCACGCCGTGGGCAAGACCGCGCTCTGGCGCCTGATTCGCCAATGCCTGGGTGAGAAGAGCTATGGCAACCATAGCCCCGAGCACCAAGCTAGGAGTGCGTTCCCCGAAGAATGGGCCAGTATGGAATCGGTGGTCAGTGGCCAGGCGCGGGTGCGCTCAAGCCCATCGGATAAAACGCGGGAACTCGAAAGCAGCAAGAGATGCTGCCAATGGTGACGGAGCAAGGTCGTAGGATGGCAGGTAGATATGGCCTCGCCACGCACTTCTGAGGAGTAAACCGGTGGGACTCTCAGATTGGTACGTTCTGCAAAAGGGCGGGAAACGCGGAGGCCTTGTTGCCGGATACAAAGGCCGTTGCCATAGCGCTGCCGCCGTGTTACGCGGTGAGGAGTCCGTGGCCGCACCTATGGAGTTTGGGCAGCACATGGGTGGAAAGGTCTATGATTGGATTGCCACATCGCACCTGTGGTTCGTCCTGCTATCCCCTCGGTTGCAGAGTGTACTTCGCGATAGCAGCTTCACAGGTTGGCAGACGATCCCTGCTGTGATTACCCGCAAGAAGCAAGGCGCGCTTGAGGGTTACGGTTGCTTTGTCGTGACCGGACGCACGGGCGATGTCCGTGAGAACAAAAGTCGGCGCGAGTGGCGGCCCCCGCCGGTGGCGAAGGGACGTCCTGCAATCGTCAACATTGGGCTGTGCGTGGACTTCGGCAAGTGGGACGGTTCCGACATATGTATTCCACAGCAAGGTGCGTACATCTTGGCCAACGCTAGAGTGCGAGATGCATTGGCAAAGGCCAAGATAACGGGCGTGGACATGGTTCGGTTGGATGAGTATGAGACGGAGGATTGGGACGCCACCGAGAAGCTCTGGAAGGAAATGGGATACAAGTAGCCACGGCACCTTCGACGGCGCTCGGGTCGAGGTCTACCGCACCAGCGAGACGGACGGCGATCCCGTGGCGTGGCTGACCGGCGAGTCGGCCGTGCTGGATGGCCTCGGCGGCGTCGCGGATACCGCGGGCTTCACGGTCGGCTCCGTGGCCGAATACCACTTTCGCGGCCTTGGTTACGCGACCGCCGGCGCGACGAAGACCGTGCACGTGGCCTGGACCTACGACCCCTTCGGCCGCAAAGTCGCGCGCACCGTCTACGACGGCGCCGGCGCCGTAGCATCGCGGACGCATTACGTTTACGACGGCTGGCGGTTAATCCAGGAGCGCGATGGGGATACCGGCACCGTCATCGCCGAGTACACCTACGGCCCCGACTACGTCGACGCCGTCCTGCGCTGCCGTCGCGGTGGCCAGGACTACTACTACCACACCGACCAGCAGCATTCGACCGTCGCCTTGACCGACGGCTCGGGCGCCGTGGTCGAACGATACGGCTACGACGCGTTCGGCGCACCCACCGTCTACGACGCGTCCGGCACACCCGTGCCCGGCAACGCGTCCGCCGTGGACAACGCCGTGCTGTACACCGGCCGCACGTGGGACCCGGCGCTTGGCCTCTACGACTACCGCAACCGCCAATACGACCCCGCCCTTGGCCGATTCACCACCCCCGATCCCCTCGGCCCCACCGCCGACTGGAACAACCTCGGTAACCCCTACACCTACACCGCCGCCAACCCCGGAGCGTTTGTGGACCCGTATGGGTATTGGGGGATCCAGTTCGGTGATAACGGCTTCAATCTGGGCATAGGTGAGCCTAGCCTGATCCTTGGCAGCGACGCGCTGTTGGGCGCAAACCAAGGCGCAATGGTTGTGTCGGACACTCTTGTCGCGGGTGCGCCCTACTTCGAGTCAGGCTGCTACGGTGGCGCTGATCCGGGCATTCGCGCAGCGCAGTGTAGCGCAGGGATCGGCGTAGGAAGCGCTACCGCAGCAGTCGCGTTGCCCCTGCTCGTTCCCGCCGTAGCGACCGGCACCATAGCCAGTGGTGTTTCTGCAGTAGGCGCGGCAACGGAAACGGCGCTTTTATCCACCAGCATGGCGCTTCACCAAGCCGGCGAGCGCACCGTCGCAGCGGTGCAACGCGCCGGCGCGCGAATCAGCCAAGGAGCCGCGAGGACAATGCAAGGCCTTAGGCCTGATGCAGCCACTCGCGCGGCGAGACCAGCCGCCATTAGTCCGGGAAGACTTCCGGCTCAGGCGAGTACCATTGGACGACAAGGGCAGGAAGCTGGACAGAGCGCCGGTCAGATAGTAGCCAAGGGTTCTCAAGAAGCTGAAGAATGGCTTCACCGAGGGCCAAAAGATGTTCAAGTCTACTATGGTGAGAGAACAGGAAGCCGAGTTTATGTCGGAGTTACCAATAATCTTGCACGCAGGGACTACGAGCACAGGCCAGAGCTCGAGGTGCGCGCGCTCGGCGACTTCCTTTTCACCCGAAACGAGGCCCGAGCAATCGAGCAAGTGCTCATCATTCGAAATCCCGAATTCGAGAATGCTATAAACAGCATTGCGCCGAGTCGTGGAATCTACGAAGGAGCAGTGGCCTGGGCAGAGGAATGGCTTGCCGAACATGGGATGTGAGAAGCTCGATGGGTAATCCACCACCGACAAACCTTGAGGTACTGAAGAGATCCAACAAGAGGTTGCATGCAGGTGACATCTTCACTCTGAAACTCCGAGCGGTCGGATTCTTCTGGGGCCGAATCGTGAGAACAGACGCCATATCTCCGATGACATCTGTCCGTAATCGTTTTTTGATATATATATATAGTTATATCACACTGCAAAAGACACCTCCTCCAGAATTGAAAAAGGAAGACATGCTCCTTCTTCCCAAAATCATTAATCACCTGCCGTGGGGCTGCGGCTACTTCGAAACGGTCGCCAACTGGCCGATTCGCGAAGGTGATGTCTATGAACGGCATTGCTTCAAGGACACGATATACAAAATACCGAAATATTACGACGAATTCGGCAACGAGGTGCCCGAGCGGTTCGAGCCCTGTAGCTTCTTCGGGCTCTCAAGCTACGGCGTCGTGGACTACGAACTCAGTGAGTACGCGGGCATCCCCTTGGCGAAGGATCGCAAGTAGGACCACCGATGCGCACAAAGCAATAGCATGACTCGCATTACGTGGCGCGCGTATCATTCGCTGCCCTCCTCAGTTCCGGGTTCAGCCGTTTCGGGTTCCCCTCTTAGAATTGTGGGCAGATACGCCGAATGGGCTTTGCGGATATACTCTAGCCCGGCTTGGTGGCTGGGGTCGTAGTCCAGCCGCTCCTTCACGAACTGTAGACGGGCTTCACACTCCTGAATGATTTGCCCCCACGTCTTGACCCATATCCAGATTGGCTTTTTGGGATGCTGCAAGTAGAGGAATTCCGGCCTTCCCGGCTCGCTGATGCGGTTTTCGATCCGGGGATGGAGGTCATTCGAGACGGCGTAGAATACCCACTTCGTGTCGGTATGGTTGAACCGGTCGTCGCTCGCGACGGCTTCGGCGTAGCTCTCAACCTACTCCATAGCGTCCCCGTCGATCTGCCGCGCTGGACGTTTCAATTCGACTATAAGGTGCTCGCGCTTACCTGGCACAAACTGAGTAACAGCACCAAACATCAGGTCGACCCTACCTTGCGTACCGTCAGGGCGCGTCACGATTTCGTCGACGCCGTCGTGTTTCCCCAGCAGTTCGTAATGTCTTCGTAGGACCTCCGTGAGCGTCGCTTCTTGCTGGGCCAGGTTATACTCCTCCCCAAACATCCATGGCTCGTTTGCAAGAATCTGCTGAAGCTGCTGCCTTTCGAGCACGGCCTTTTTCGACTGCTTGTCGAAAAGGAATGTGCTGAAGCCCTGAAGGAAATCAAGACGATCGGTCACAACCTTGCTGGCTGTGATTATGGCTTCCAGGGAAGTCTTTTCAAGAAGCGCCACGAACTCCTCTTGCTTTTCCTGTGGAAGATTGACCACGTCTTTGAGGATGCGGACAATTGTCGTTGGCCGCGTCTCAAGCGCATGGCGGAGAAGCCTGAGAGCCAAGCGTTTGTTTCCGAGTTCCGCTTCCTCGAAGTCGGGCAGATAGTCGTGAATGTTTAGCGCAACCACTTCGAACACTTGGCGCTCAGCGGTTTCCAGGACGTCGGCCGGTTCCCCTTGATAAGGGTAGACCTTCTCTTGCTTCCATTCTTCAATCACGGACCGCGCTTCGGCTGCCTCTCGCTTGCGGAAATGGTCGCGAAGCTTGGATTTTGCAGCATCTAGTATCTTCTGGAGGTCAGGCGCAATGTCCTCGAGATCAAGAAGTCCCTGCGTTTGCAGCTCCCTAAGATATGATGACCGCAAATAAGCGGTGAACCGGAAGCCTCGAGCGTGGATTCCGGGCTTCGTTTCGTGAAGTGCGAAACCCTCCTCATCGCAAAGTACGAGGGCTCTGCTCGCATTCGTGTTCCACTCGATCACGGTCAGCTTGAACTTCTCTGGGCTTTCACGGCCCTCGACTTGTCGCTCGAATTCGTAGTTCTCAACGTGCTCCTCTGCCGAGGAGGGATCGATTAAGGTGCCGTTGAAACGTATCCTCACATTGGGGTACTGCCTAAGATACAGGGCAAAGTGCTCTGAAATGTGCTGCGGCGCGCTGTCGGAAAGAAGCATACCGATTCCGTCCCGGGCCTCGGCTATGGTGACAGTGGTTCCTGTACGAGTCTCCTTACTTTCCCTGGGGTCGGCTATCTTGAATTTCCTGGGTTCGAGGATGGTGGCCGAGACTTGAAAATCCTGAAACCTGCCATCAGCCGCTGTGACAAAGCGCCACGTCACAATCTTGCCGAGAGCAAAAGCATTGAAACGCCCCTTGCCTTCCTTTCCGTGAAGAAATCGGCCGGCCTTGGTTCGGCTGGTGGCACGTTTCCACGAGCCGCCAAGACGTCCAAAGGCGTCTTCGGCTTCTCCCGTGGCTATGCCTGTTCCGTCATCGACTATGCTGATCGTATCGATCCCCCTCATCGAATTAAGGGCGAACTCAACCACTACACTTTCCGCGTCCGCATCAAGAGAATTCCAGATGAGTTCGCTTATAGCGGACAGCGGTTTGGTTTTGGCCAAGCTCTCGATGAAATCCGGCTGTACCTTGACTTCAACGGTCTGCATAGTATCTCCCTATTCTGGGTATGGGCCTGAAAAGGTCTTCTTCGTCAGCATTTCTTGTCCTTGTCGAAACAGCGTTGAGTTCTTCTCCGCTGCCGTTGTGCTCCCAGTGTGCCGTGCAGGGCGCTGTCGCTACCTGTGCTTCCAAGAAGTGCCCACGCTTCCGCGAATCCGCACGTCCAGGCTCGCACGTTTCAGCATATGCGCACCCGCTGTCGAGCAAGGGGTGCGCGGTTTCGTGCCGAGCGGATAGAACGCCAATCCGTGCCCCACAAGACAGCTCACGCTCGGCGTTTCGCGCGAGAACCCGCTACACCTTGTGGGACGTATGAGCAGAGGCGCAGAGATAAGGATGCCACGGTGTCGCATACGGGCTGCGCGTGACTCAACTTTCGCGTGTGCGCTGACACTGGGAGCCCCGCCGGCGCCGTCAGCCATAGGCGGTCCCGCAACGCTCGGAAATCTGCACTACAGCGGTACTACTTCTCGATCAATGAAGTCATTCTACTCTCACGCGATCAGACAATGTCAAATACCCCTTGCCTCCAAATGCCCTCGCGCACGAGCTCGAGCGCGAGCGGATACGACGCCGCGACGGCGGGTTCCTCGAGGAGACCACGGCGACGGTCGGGGCCGTGTTGCGAGCGTTGCCGGTGGGTAGTGCGACGCTGACGGTTCAGTACCGGTCCGTCCATGACCCCGCCGACCCGGATGGCGACAGCAACATGGATGAGGCCGATGGCGATGACTACGCGGCGAAGTACTACGCGCAGATCCTGCTCGCCGTCGATACGAGCCATGCTGCCGAGTTGCCGCCGTACCATCCCTATGTCGCCCTGCGCGTCGCGCCGGATCAGCTTGCCCTCGTCGCCTATGACGGCTCGAACGACATCGAGGAGCTGGACACGGCCGAGATCGGCACCGCGCAAGGCGTCTGGTACACCGTCCATGCGGACTTCGACGGCGCTCGCGTCAACGCGTACCGTACCAGCGAGACGGACGGCGACCCCGTGGCGTGGCTGACGGGCGAATCGGCCGTGCTCGACGGCTTGGGCGGCGTCGCGGACACTGCGGGATTCACGGTCGGCTCCGTGGCCGAATACCATTTCCGCGGCCTCGGATACGCCACCACCGGCACGACGGACACCGTGCACGTGGCCTGGACCTACGACCCCTTCGGCCGCAAAGTCGCGCGCACCGTCTACGACGGCGCCGGCGCCGTCACCTCGCGGACGCATTACGTCTACGACGGCTGGCGGCTGCTCCAGGAACGCGACGCGGACACCGGCACCGTCCTCGCCGAGTACACCTACGGCCCGGACTACATCGACGAGGTGATCCGAGCCCGTCGCGGTGGCCAGGACTACTACTACCACACCGACCAGCAGCATTCGACCGTCGCCTTGACCGACGGCTCGGGCGCCGTGGTCGAACGCTACGGCTACGACGCTTTCGGCGCGCCGACCGTCTACGACGCCGCCGGCACGCCCGTGCCCGGCAACACGTCCGCCGTGGACAACGCCGTGCTGTACACCGGCCGCACGTGGGACCCGGGCCTCGGCCTCTACGACTACCGCAACCGCCAATACGACCCCGCCCTTGGCCGATTCACGCCACTTCGATATCGACGGCACCGACCCAATGGGAGGCGTGGTTCTTCCAGGGCTGAGGTGGTGTGCAGTCGAAGACGGCCAGAAATCGGCGCGGGCCGAGGGCAATGATGTCGGTATAGCCCGTGGTGAAGAACGGCGCAAAGAGGATCTCATCCGTCCACGAAGCGCCGTGATCGGTGCTGAACGAGACGCAGTTTCCCCACCGTGGATAGGCAAGCCCGCCGTAGGTCAGCGCCAGCACGCCCTCGCTGAACGCCATACGCGGGAAGCATCCGCGCGCCGGCTGCATCGGCCTGGACCGAGACCACGTCTCTCCCCCATCTTCCGAGAATCCAATCACCAGCGGGGCGCTCCGAGGGCCGGGCTCGTAGTATTGGTCCGCGGGAAGGGTTCCGGGGTGGATGCCGGTGCCGGGAATCGCGTAGGACAGGTCGTGATAGCAGTCCTTCGGGGTAGCCATAAGCGGATCACGGTCATCGTTGACCAGGCGCGCGACGCACACAAGCTTTCCGCCTCCGAGATGGGCGACGTTCGGTTCGCAGGGCCCCCAGAGGCTCCAGCCCTTCTTCGTGGCGCTTTCCGGATCATCGAGACTCTCCAAGGATGCGATGTGGCTCAGGAATCGCCAGGTCTTTCCACCGTCCAACGACTGGGATAAGAAAGTCCGGAACACCCAAGGCTGGCGCGTCCCCTGCATGGCGGCGAGCAGCCGGCCCTCCGGAAGCTCGATGGTGTTTCCGTGAAACCACTGTTTCTCGTCCGGTTTGAACTGGTCGGGGGGAAGCCAAAGCGTGCCGTCCTCGAGAGGGCCGCGAAGGGTATGCCATGCGTCGTCAGATTCCCAGCGCCGCGTCGACCGAAGTCCGGCCGAGCCCTCGACGGGCGTTGTGTCGTAGTGGATCGAAACGGCAGCGCCCGAGTTCGGATGGAAGGTGTTCAGGCCGAGCCCGTCCACCCCGGCGGTATGGGCGCGCCACGACCAACCGTTGTCCTCGGATCGGATAGCGGCTAGGGGCCCGCCCTCCTCGACGGCTTGGGCGAAGAGGATGATCGACCCGTCGCGGAAACGGGCGAGGGTTGGGAACATGGGGCCGCGCATCAGGACCCGTGGGCTGCCCACGCGAATGTCCAGACCGTTCACACGCTCGCGCCGGGCCGCGAACGGTGAAGGAAATGCCCCTGCCGGCAAGGCATCCGCGGCGGCGACGCCAATCGCAGACGCCCAGTGACCCGCAGCGAACCCACCGGCGGCCATACCGAGAAACCGCCTTCTCTCCATAAGCGAATTCCTCCATCGCCCAACGTGCCCGCAGTTGAGCGCATGCCGAAGGCGAGTATACCATGGGTGAGGATTCGCGACGACGGGCATGCCAAGCCGATGGGCGCGAGGTAGCGTGGCTCGGCGCAACGGGAGATGACACCATGCATATGCTTTTGTGGCTGAGTGTAGGTCTGCTCTGCATTCCGATGGGAACCGCCCGCGCGGAAACATGGCTGCACCCGAAGTGCGCACCGCTTCCGTCCGACACGTTGGGGCCCTTCATCACGCTTGCGGACGGCCGCATTCTGGCCGTGCACGACAGGAGCGTCCTCATCAGCGGCGATGAAGGAGCGACGTGGGATGCCTCACCGATCTTCGGCGAAGGCGAGGACGTGGCGATCAGCACGGAGCGCGCCCTGATCCGCACCAAGAATGGCGTGATCATTCTGGCCTTCATGAACCTACGCGAGGAGGACTGGCGATGGAACAGTCAGACCCACGATGCCGATCCGGGCACACGCCTCCCCAACTACGTCATCCGCAGCCTGGATGAGGGCAAGACCTGGCAGGATCTTCAGAAACTCCATGACGACTGGACCGGCGCGATCCGTGACATGGTCGAGATGCGCGATGGCCGCGTAGTCTTCACGTCGATGCGTCTGCTCAACCGGCCCGGCCGGCATAGTGTGCTGACGTACTCGTCTGTGGACAGCGGCCTCACCTGGAAGCCCAGCAACATCATTGACCTCGGCGACAACGGCCACCATGGCGGCGCCACCGAGGCTACGGTCGAGCAACTCAACGACGGACGCCTCTGGGAACTGATCCGGACCAATCTGGGTGTCTTCTGGCAGGCCTTCTCGGACGACGGCGTGTATTGGAGAACGATGGGCCCGACAACCATCGCTGCCAGCAGCGCACCGGGCCTGCTCACGCGCCTGGTCAGCGGAAGGCTCCTACTGGTGTGGAATCGACCGTTTCCGGACGGAACAACCGAGTATCCCCTCACCGGCGGCGATTGCGAGTGGTCCGAGGTTCCCGTCAGCAACCATCGCGGCGAGCTCTCCGTGGCCTTCTCCGAGGACGAGGGGAAGACGTGGACGCCCCCAGTGGTCCTCGCGCGCGAGCCGGGGAAATCGCTTGCCTATCCCTACGTGTACGAGCGAAGCCCCGGCGAGTTGTGGCTCACCACGATGCAGGGCGGGATCCGGGTAAAGGTCAACGAATCGGATCTCCTCGCGAACTGACCGAGAGACGCACCGCCCGGCCATCACTGGCCGGTATCGAGCGCGTTCACCTTGGCGCAGGCTTCCTTGAGGAAGTCGGCGAACTCATCAAGCCCCTCGGTATGTTTGGTCTCGAGCCAGGCATCCACCATCTCGTTGGCCATCCACGGCGCCACGATCATCGCCCCGAGGGTAATAACGTTGGCATCGTTAATAGCCCGAGCCATCTTCGCAGCGAAGAGTGACTCGACGCACACCGCGCTCACACCCTTGAACTTGTTGGCGACAATGCACATGCCCGCGCCGGTACCGCACAGGAGGATGCCGCGCTCCGCCTTGCCGGCCTGCAAGAGTCTAGCGGCGGCAGGGGCGGCGTCATAGTAGGCCATCTCCTTGTCCTTGGTGGCCCCGACGTCCAGCACCGTATGCCCCTTCTTCTCGAGATGGGCCTTGATGGCATCCTTGAGGTCGACGGCAAAGGGATCGGCGGCAAGAACGATATTCATCTTGTGCTCCTCACTGGCTTCGGCGCGGGGAATGTACGCCGCTACCGCGGCGACCCCGAGGCCGGCTTTCAGGAATGTGCGGCGTTTCACGGCTGAATGCCTCCAATTTCGTGCTGCGCACGGCTCAGACTGGGTGGGAGTGTAGACAAGCGGGGTTCCCCAGCGCAACCGGCCGCGGCAACGCATCACGGCTGGGCTGCCGCCGCGTCAAACGGAACCGCGGGAGATTCGGCGAGGAAGGCGTCGCTACGCACGTAGTCGACCATCGCATCCAAGAGATACGCCGCTTCCGGAACGTCGGCCAACAAGTCGACGCCTCGTGTGATCAGCAACCGCTGCCCCTCGGGCCCGGTCTTCTGGCAGATGTAGGTGAAATACTGCTTCTGGCCCTCGCCCACGGCGAAATGCCGGAACTGGCCGTAGCTCGTATCCATGGGTAACTCGAGGCCGCGTTTGATAAGGCGGAACCACAGCGGGGATAGCCGGCCATCGTGCGGGAAATCGCCGAACACGGGATGCCGGGCAAAGGCCGTCCCGATCTGGTCGCCCAACGACCACCAACCGAGCTTGACGTTAGGCGCGCCTTCGGCCCGGCCGATCATGATCCCGCGCGTGCCGCTTCGGTTGGCGTCGACGAGGCCGGGATGATCCCAGGAGCCGATGATTAGTTGGGCGCCTTCTGCCCCCGGCGATCCAACCTTGGCAATGCCGGGATAGCGTTTCGCGAGCACCTCGAAGAGGTCTTCCGTGGCCGCGATGCCCGCGCCGGACCTCTCTGCCCGTTTCGGGAACAACCAAAAATCCCAGGAGTTCGCGATGTCGGTTCCATCCAGGGCCGCCTCGAACACAGCATGGGCAGGTCTGTCCGGATCGGGAGACACAAAGGTGCACGCGCCCAGTTCCTTGACGTCGCCGATTGCGGCGTCGACGGGTCCAAGGGTTCCCGCGGCCAGGATGTCCGCAGCCGTCTTGAGCGTCCAGGAGACCTGCGCCTGGCGCAACGGCGTCGCGCCGAAGTGCGAGATCCACAGCGTGACGCTGCAGGAATCACCGGAAACGGCGATCGCGTCGGCCGGTTCCATCTTGGCCAGGATGGCCGTGGGCCCATTGAAGCGGCGGAACTGCTCGATGGTGAGGCCCCCCGGCTTTTCCTCCCAGAAGGCGTCCAAAAAGCCCTGGCCCGTGTACGTACCGGCTTGGCCCACCATGACGTCGACGATGGTCCAGTACGAGTACCCATCGCACGCGGGATCCAAGCGCGCCTGCTCGAGTCCCTGCTTCTGGTAGTAGCCCTGCAACGCGTGCGCCGCGTTGAGACAGGCGTCACCCCACGCGCGATCGAGCCCCGCCGCTTCGAGGGACGCCTCGTAGTCCTCGATGCTTCGTGGCGCAGGAATGGCCCCCGTGAACTTCGGCGCAAGACGCGGATCCATCTTGATGCCCAGGTTCAGGTACTCGTGGGCCACGAAAGGCACCTCGATCGCGTCGAAGGTGCCCGGCGCCCAGGGCATGATCGACGACGCCAGTCCGTAACCGTTGGGCGAGGAGAAGTCCGCGTTCTCCCGAGTGTTGCAGCCGCCGTCCTGGTGCTGGAAGATCCGGTCGGGATCCGTCCCCTTGGCCCATTGGTAGATCTCGCGATCCAGCGGACTGCCGAGATGGCCCTCATTTCCCGTCGAATATGTCGCGAAAGAGACATAGCGTCGATAGTGCCGGTAGAGTTCCCGAATATCGCGAAGCGGATCGAACTCGAAGCCCTCGGGCGTGATGTCGTGGTAATAGGGAAGCTCCGGCTGGATGAGGATGCCGGCCTCGTCCGCGGCCTCGAAGAACTCCGGGATCTCGCAATGCGTGTGGTGCCGGACGTAGTTGAAGCCGGCTTTGCGAGCCAGCATGAGGTGTTCGAGATGCTCCTCGCGATCCGCGGGCGAGATCAGCGAAATCGGGTAGACATAATCGTCGCCGTAGCCACGTAGGAAATAAGGCGCGCCGTTCAGATAGAACCGGTCGCCGCGCACCTCCAGCCGACGGATACCGAATCGCTCGACCCAGCCGTGGACGGGTGTTTCGCCCTCGAGCAGCGTCACTTCGGCCAGATAGAGATTGGGCGTCTCGGGAGTCCATGGCGAAAACGGATCCAGTGGGATCGCACAGACCACATCGGCGTGGCCATCCGCGTCGAGCGTCACGGACTGACGGTAGGACCCGGCGGATTGGCCGTTCAGCGTACGGACGGCGATTTCTAGGACGGGACTTGCCAGAACATCCCCGCCGGCCCGCCGAATACTGATGTTCACAAGGGCCGCCTGCTTGTCGAAGTCGCTGCGCACCCACACATCGTCGACCCGCGTTGTCGGCGTGGCTTCCAGCTCGATATCCCGATAGAATCCGCCGAAGCGATGAAAGGCGGCCATGCATCCCTTCCGGCTGGGCGTATCATTGCGCACCGTCGCCACGATCTCGGCCGGCTCTCCCGGTTTCACCAGGTCGGTAATGTCGTACTTGTAGGAGCCGCAGTACGTGTTGAGATGCGCCACGCGCTGCCGGTTCACCCAGAACCACGCCTCCGTGCGCACGCCGCCCACCTTGAGCCAGATGCGACTGCCGGCCCACGCGCCGGGAATGTCTACGGATCGCCGGTAGCGCGCCGTGCCCATGTAGACGTGATTCAGCGGCCTCGGGATGCAGTCAAAGGGCAAGCCCCAGTCATGACTCATGCCGGGCTCGCCGACGCCCTGCGCCTCCCAACAACCGGGAACTTGGATGGCGTGTACGCCGCTCCAGTCCGGTTCGTTCCAGGCCGGGCCTTTGCCCATACGGTGCCGGCCCATGAGCATGGGATCCGTCACGAAATCCCACTCGCCGCGTAGCGAGACGATCTCTTGGAGCGGCGAAACCGTGACCGAATGCACCACCGCGGGCAAGCCTGGGCGCGTTCCCCAGTGATCGACTTGACCCGAGTCCGCTGCCGGCGTCGATTGTGCAGCTACGCTCCCGGCCAGCCAACAGGCCATCCCAACAATACTCAACGCACGACTTAGCATGACTCCATTCCTCTCCCCTGTCTCTCCGCTCATGAAACCACACCACGATACTCGACGTGAGGAGGTCGCGCAAGACAGAGGAGCGAGGCATCCTTGCCGCGAGCTTGCAGGAATCCTTGACGATGTTCTTGACACTTGTGGTAGTCTATGGCGAGCATGCGGGCTTGATGGAACGCCTAAGTGCGGAGGACATTGCGCACCTGATGAGTCTCACGGCCAATTCGCCGCACAAATACGTCTGGACAAGCTACGACAGCGAAGCCGATGTGCTTTACATCAACTTCAAGAAGCCGGCCGTGGCTACCGATAGCGAGTTAACGGATGACGATGTCATCGTCCGCTACGAGGGGGACGAGGTCATTGGCTTGACGCTGCTCCACGCGAGCCAACGGCTCAAGTAGGCGGGCATCCGCGCGGAGACGTCCCGCCGTTTTGTCAAAGGAAAACGACGTACGTGCGAAAGTGCTTTGCGGGGAAGATCCCGCGGGGCGATGGCAAAAGGGTGGCTCCCCCGGCTTGTTCTGTTTTCACCCCTCTACAATGTGGTCTTGATCCTGATGCCAATTGAACAAGCCTGAACTCTCGGGCATCATAGTCTCGGGCGTGTTGTGCGTGACGACGGGCGACCGAGTGTTCACCCGTGGGGCAAATCTCGAAGCGGTCAAGGAGTCCTTCCGATGGAAAAGTCAATCGTGTTCGGCTGTGTGGCAGCGCTCTGCCAGATGTGCGGTTCCGCATGGGCGACAAGTCTGGCCCCTGATGACCCATCGAGGCCCCTGACGATGGCCGAACTGGAGGGGCTCATAGGGCAACCGGTGGATCTCGCGCCGTGGGCCTATGCGTGGCGTGCCGACGCGGCGGTGCAGGAGAAGCCGGAGGCCTATTTCATCCCCCATCGCCTCGAGCGTATCGACAAGGTGTACCGGACGGCGAAGGCCGCGCTTCCCGAAGCCGAACTGAAGAGCATCTACTACGATATGCCCGACCTCTTGGCCACATTGCCGCCGGCACCGGCGAGTCCGCTGCAGGCGGGATTGCTTTGGACAGGAGGCGTGGTCGACTACCGTGTGGAACTCCATTGGCCGGCGGGCGATGAGCCGATTCCCTCGCCGGACGCGGTCGAGGTCCGAGTCTATCCAACATCGTACGGCTGGTTTGGGTGGACTGTGGACAAGGTTCTCGGCAATCCGGAGATATCGGAAGATGGGCGCACGTGGACGTACAAGAGCGATCCCACGGCCAAGATGGACTGGGCCTACAGCCAGCACGTCGATGCCGCCACGGAAATGGTCGCCGTCTTCTACGACCAGGCCCCGGAAACCGCTTCGCCGGTCCTACCAGAGATCCGTGTCACCGGCCCGAGTCTCGGGACATGGAAGCGAATGGACCTCGAGATCGAGTGGGGGTTCCAGGCCGGAATGGAAGACTTGGACGGCTGTCTCGAACCTTCGATGGCGCTCATCGGCCCCGCGGCGCCCTTGGCCGAAGGCAATGGCGTGAAGGTGAAGGACGGGAACAAGTGGAAATCGCGCCGAACCGACACAACGGGTCGACAGGGCATCGTCGTCCCCGTGCTGTACGCGCCCGACACCCGCCTTGGCCTAGACAGTCGCATCACCGTTTGGACGAAAACCTCCGGCTTCACGTTCCGCGTGGCCGACCTCGACAACGGGCCGATCCCGATCCCGGAACGCGGCGTTTTCGTGACGAAGGCCGGCAGCGGACAGACTGCTCGCCAATTCGCCGAAGAACTCGCCGCCAAGGGCTTCCGAAGCGTCCGGCAGATGACCGGCGAGCATCGTGAGGCCGCCTCGTGGAAAGAGCTGATGCAGGAGGTCCGACTGTGGACTTGCCCGGACGGCACCGCCCTCACGCCATTCCCCGAGGTCGAAGATCCCGCGATGCAGGTCGAGCTGCCGGATTCCGACTGGACCGATGCCTGGCGCGCGGCCTCATTCCAGTTGAGAGGCAAACACATGTGGGGCGGACTCGCCTTCGAAGTGGGCCGAGTCGCCCACGAAATGGACATGATCGGCCTGCATCCCGAGGCCGACAAGGTCTACCAGCACTTCCTCGAAAGCCCAGGCGTGAAGCCCGACGGCGATTACACAGATGGCGACGGCGCCCTCGAGTGGGCCGCGGCCATGCGGCACGACATGGGATACAGCCACGACGGCACGCACGCCTCGACGGGCCGGCTCCTGTTTGCCATGGCCGAGCGCTACTTCCTGACCGGTGACAAGGCGTGGTTCGAACGGAACCGAGCTCGGCTGCAAGCCGCAGCCGACTGGATCATCCGCCAGCGGACGCTTTTCATGAAGGACGTGCCCAACCGTGAGGATCTGCACGTGTCTGGCCTGATGCCGCCGTGCATGTTGGGCGATTACGCCATACCGAGTTGCGACTGGCACTGGTACTACATCGACAACGCCTTGTCCCTGCAGGGCCTCCAGCGATTCGCCGAGGTCCTATCGGAGTTCGATCCCAAAGCCGGCCGAAAGTACCGGAAAGAAGCCGAGGCCTTTCGCAAAGACCTGCGCCGGGCGGTCGATCGGGAAGCCGTGCTCGCGCCGGTGCGACTTGGCCGCGATGGGGTGTTCCACAGCTACCTTCCGCGAATGGCCTATGCCAAAGGCATCACCGGGCCGGAGCTGGGCGCGCCCCAGTTTCCGGAATGCGATCGCTTCATGGGAGCGCTACCGTTGGCCGAGCCCTTTGCCGCGCTGGATGCCGGCGACGCCCGGATGGTCGACACCTTGGACATGATGGAAGAGATGGGGACATCGGTAGCGGCCGTGCATGAGAAGGAAGAAGCGCGGAAGGCCAAGGGCCTGTCGACGGAGAACGCGTGGTTCTGGAATCCCTTTGTCATTCTGCCGAAGGCCTCGCACAACGCCAACATCTACCTGCTACAAGACGACGTTCCGAATTTCCTGCGATTCTGGATGAATGCGTACGCGTCCGTCGTGGGCGCCGATGGCAAGCTCTGGGAACACTGGCACTTGGGCAACTACGATCCGTGCAGTTCGCCCGACAACGGCACGGCGGGCTGGTTCATGGAGAACTTCCGCAACCTGCTGGTGATGGAGGAAGGCCAGTCCCTATGGGCAGCGCGCGCCACGCCCCGTGCCTGGCTCGAGCAGGGCAAGAAGATCGCGGTCAAGAACGCCCCGACCTACTTCGGGCCTTTCGCGTACGAGATCGCCTCGGACGTCGACAACGGCAAGATCACGGCCACCGTCGAGATACCCTCGCGCAAACCTCCGCACCCCGTGCTCCTGCGTCTTCGCCATCCCGAGATGACGCCCATCAAGAGCGTGACGGTCAACGGCAAGCCGTGGCGTGATTTCGACCCGGCCAAGGAAGTCATCCGATTGCACGGCGTGGACGGCTCGGTCAACGTAGTGGCGACGTACTGAGACTCCGCAAGGAAAGGAATGGTGCCGGGGGGGGGAGTCGAACCCCCACGGGAGGTAAGTCCCGCCGGATTTTGAGTCCGGTGCGTCTGCCAGTTTCGCCACCCCGGCACGGCGCGAGAGTATAGCCCATAGGCGAGCTGAGATCAAAAACGGAATCGCGCTCGCGCTTCCCCAATCCGCTTTCCGGTATAATCAGGCCTCTTGACGAAACCTCGAACCAAATCCCTTGGGAGCCGTCTTGTGGATCTTGAAACCGTCGAGCAGAGGTGTCTCGCCCACCTCATGCAGGTGAGCAATCCGCTGGTGTCTTTCGACAGCCTCGTGAATCTCCTTCATGCGGACATGGATCAACTCGGACTGACCGAACCGGAATTGCTCCGATTCCTTCGCGATCACGAGCTGTTCACGGTGATCGATCCACCCACCGTCGATCAGGATCCCGACGTCGTGGCCGAGCTCGACGATCTCGGCATCGCCACGGGCACGCGCGTCATCCTCACGGATCGGTTGCCGACGCGCGATGACATGGCGCGGATGATCCAGGATCAACTCGAGGTGCTCATGTCCGCGCTCACGGGCGCCATGGACGAAGCCCGCGCCTGCGACGATAGGTACGCCCAGGACAAGGTGCTCGATGCCATGTCGCGGGCGGAAAAACTCAAACAGGCGGCGCTCAATCTGCTCGGCGACGGCCATCCGGCCACCGCCGATCCCCAACCGTAACATGGAGTGTTCTGTATGCTGGCAACGCTAGCCACCGCCCTGCTCATCGCTGTCTTCGAACCGCCGCTTCATCTCGTGCTCGACACGAACACCAGCATTTGGGACGTGACGGTGACGGATATCAACAGCGACGGATTCAAGGACGTATTCGCCGTGTGTTGCGATGAAATGAGTCACCCTTTGCGCAAATCGGTTGCCTGCTACCTTGCGGCCAGCGATGCCACCTATCCCCCACGCCCGTCGTTTGCGTTGGACCTGGATCCCAGCATTGGCGCGCTGTTCTTTGCCGAGATCGATGGCGCGCCACCCCACGAACTGATCGCCATGAACGCCGCCCAAGCAACCGTGTACCGTTACGGCGACGGTCGTTTTGAGGAAGAGAAGACGTGCGCCTTTCCTTCACTGATTCCCACGGGATCGCGCGAGCCGGCCTTTCTCGAGAAGGCCGCTCGAGACTTCGACGGCGACGGTATCGACGAGTGGCTCATTCCGGCCTCGAACGGCTACGAGGTACGGAACATCGACGGTCTGATCGCGCAGGTGTCCTGCGATGTCGTCAGCGAGATCGACTCCGGAACCACCGTCTACATCACCCATCGACTGCCGCAGTACCACCTCTTCGATCGGGAAGGCACGAACCTCAAGGGAATCGCCTTCCTGAGCGACGAGTATGCCGATTTTGCCTACGGCCCGAAGTGGTCGGAACACAGCCGGTTCAAGATTCCACTGAACCTCGAGGAGAAATGGGAGGCCCAGACCGGCATGGGCGACATCAACAAGGATGGCCTGCCGGACCTCGTCGTGACACAGACCAAGGGCACCATCAACATTCAGGTCCTGACGCAGGTCTATATCGCCAAGGCCCCCTTCACGTACAGCGATACGCCGGACATCACCTATGAGACCCGAGGGGCCGTCGCCATGCCCGCCCTCAAGGACGTCGACGGCGATGAGGATCTCGATATCCTTTTCATCTCGATCCCTTTTGGCGTCAAGACCATCGTCAACTACTTCGTCCGCCGCAAGCTGGCCGTAAGAGTCGACGTCTATGTGTTCGACGGAAAAGCCTTCCCGCAGGATCCCTCCTTCGAGACCACGATGCTCCTGGACGCCCCCGAAGGCCGCGAGCAAGTCGCCCACACCCTCGGGGACTTCAACGGTGACGGGCGCCTCGACATCGCCTTCGGCGCCGGTGCCGAAAAACTCTCCGTCCTCACCGGAAGCGAGAAGCGATTCGTCTCCTCCAAACCGTGGCAAACCGTCGAGACCCCCAGCTTTGGCGACGCCCGCGCCCACGATCTCAACGGCGATGGCCGCGACGACATCGTCCTGTTCCACCCCACCGGCGAGAACCGCCGACGCATCGAGGTGATTCTCTTCTGAGGCTCCGGGGCCCGGGCCGCTCAGCCAAAGCATTTGAGCGGGCGGATCACACTGCCCCACGCGGCCGGGCAATCCCCTCGTTCCCACGGTCCCCGTGGGAATGCAGATCCGGTGTGCGTGCGGATAGACGCCACGGTTGGTTCTTAAATGGGGACAGTAACCCTTTATTGCTTCAGGAGCCACATGTATAGCGATGAGTAATCCCCGCAATAAAGGGTTACTGTCCCCATTTAAGGAGCGACTGCGAGAAGTAGGACTTGTTGAAAAGGACGTACATGATCATCAAAATGCCGAAGATTGCAGAGACAACTTGGCAGAACAGATACGTCCGAGGGAATCTTCGCTTGAGAGAAGGATCCATCTTCTTGCCGGGCAGAACGCCTCTGATCAACAGGCCAAGAATGAGGTACCAACCCCACCAGACCTTGGCAACAATACACAGCACGGCACCCATCCAAAGAAGAACGAACAATAGCCCGTTCGCCCTCTGCCGTAATCCTGCAACTGAACCATCGCGAAGAATTACGTGGGACATCACCAATCCCGTTGTGCTCACACTGCAATACATAACGATGATGATCATCCCGAAAGGATACGTCGGACCGGGCCACAATCTGCCCGACGCCGTGAGAGCAACAAGCAAGACACCGCAAAGAAGAAAACCGGGCCAGAGTGTCCAGCGAATCTTCTTCACAAAACGCCTGTGGCGGTCGCTCCTTCGCATGCATGCTTCCTCCTCTTACAGGTCACCCAAACACGAAACACGCCCCGCTCCTCCGACCGGCCCGCCCTCACCGCATCCAGTGGCGGCTGAGGTAGTCGAAGTAGAACAGCCCGTTCTCGACGGGCACATTGCTCGGGATGTGGTTGCCGACGGCGAACATGAAGCCCGGACACTGGAACGCGAGTTCGAGTGTGGCATCGATCTCGGCCCGGATCTCGTCTTGCGTGCCGAACGTCAACGTGCGGCAATCGACTTTGCTGCCGACGATGCAGTGCGTCTGCCCAAACTCCTCGACAATGGGCTCGAGGGCCGTCATCGGCTCGAAGATGAATCCGTCGGCGCCGGCCTCGGCGATATCACCCACGAAAGCGCTCCAGTTCCCGTCCGAGCAGAATAGCAGCTTCTTGCCGGCATCCCTAAGCGGTTTCCAGAGGGCCGCGTAGCGCGGGAAGATGACGCGGCGGTAGAAATCGGGATGCATGAACGCGCCCTCGGTCCACACCATGTCATCGTGTGAAATGAACACTTCGATGGAGGTCTTCGCCCACGCCTTGTAGTGGTGCAGGCTCACGCGGAAAATCGAATCGAGCACACGCTCGAACCGCTCCTGGTCGGCCGCGGCCGTCAGCAGCATGTCCCACCCGAACGCGTCGATGGCCCCCGAGACGATGGTCCTATAGTAGCCGCCCGTGATCACCTTATCGGGCCAGGCCTGCCGGCCGGCCGTGTACTGCTGCTCGTAGTAGGCGACGAGCTCGTCGAAGTCCGGGAGGCCATACTCCTCAACAGCGTCGAAAGCGAGTACGTCCTCGGCGTCGCGGAAGGGCGAGGGCTTGGGTTCGCGGCGATCCACGCCGCCTTCGAGGAACTCGGCGTGCCCCATGTCCGTGCAGCGCCCGCGCTGCGACCACGGGACCGGCCCGTCGTTCGTGCTCCAGAGGAAGTCGAACTCCCAGGCATCCTCGAACCGGCGGCCCCCGCTACGCTCCACCACCGCCCGTTTGAGCGGATCGTTCGAGCAATACTCGGTATGCGCCAGGCGGGCGCCGCCGCGCACGTGGATGGCATCCATGCCGATCTGGTAGCTCACGGAAGCACATCCCTTCCCTGCCTGGTCGGTGCAATCAGTACTCCGCGTTGATCAATTCGGCGATGGCGCCCATGCACCGGCTCATGGGATGCTTGCTCGGATATTTGAGAAACTCGACGTGGCCGTCCATGAACAACACATTGCCGCCGCCCGGCACGTGGTTGAAGGAGAAGTAACCGGCCCGGGATACGGGCGGGCCGATCGAGTCGAACATCGCCACAATCTCGGACTGCGCGTCGGAGGAGGCCGCCGGATTGGCGACATCGCGCACGAACCGGCGCTCGACGCCCTCGCGCAGCCTCGGGATGACCGTGCGCCCGCGCTCCTCGTGATCAAACACAATGTCTTCGAGGAAAGACATGCTCTGATCGAGTGGCAGGTTCAGGGTCTCGTCGTGACCGAACACCAATGCGGCCAGCCGGGTCACCAGATTGCTGGAGATGTCGCGGCCGAACACCGGGTCGTCGCAGTTCTCACCCCCGCCCGAAGCCATCAGATACTCTTCGGGCCGCAACGCCCAGCCGAGGTAGAAATAGGAGAAGGCCGTCATGCCACATGGATCAAACTGGCCGTTTTGGGCGTAATACGAAGCGCTTCGCAACACCTCCTCGCCATCCGGATCCGAGGGGCACACGAGCACCATGGGATCGGTGAGGTACTCCGGATAGGTCTGTTGCCCATCGAAAGTGAAGTCCTCGCGGTTCCACACGAACAACTCGCAACCCAAGGGTTCGCCATTCGGCCCATTGAGTTCCTTCGAGCTATCGGCGTCGCGGATTTTGAGCGATGGGAAATCGCCTCCGCTTTCCCCCGAGTACATCTTGAACACAATGCCGAGCTGCTTGAGGTTACTCGCGCAACTGCCACGCCGGGCCGCCTCGCGCGCGCGCGCCAGCGCCGGCAGCAGAATGGCCGCCAGTATGCCGATGATCGCGATCACGACCAGCAACTCGATCAGTGTGAAACCCCGTTTCTTCATCGGTCGACTCCCCTCCACTTAGCAGTTGTTCCCAACACGCCGACATACTCTCGTAACGCGCTCAATTATACCAGGATGCCGTTCTAATGCAAACAACCATCACGGAGTGAAAGCCGGAATGCCTTCCGGGGTGCGCTTCTTCCCATGCTCCAGACGTACGGGGCCCCGCAGGTCTCTGGCCTCGGCGACGGGTTCGGCAGTGAGATCCGGACGAATCCCGACAGCGGGTCCTGATCCATCGACCGGCTATGGACGCCCATCATTCGTGGCACGACTTATCACGCTGCTGCCCGCTTGAGTACGGCGGGTCCAGAGATGGGCGACCGGCCATTTCCCCCCTTCGTCGGGATACTTCGGGCGGATTTGTCCGGGTGCGTCAGATGAGTGGCGTGCCGATGAAGGCCACTCTGAGTACGAGGGACAGCATGACCGGCATGACGGTGACGATGATGGGACGGCCCACAACGATAGCGATGAGGATCCCGAAGGGACCAATCTGCTCGAGCAACTGCTGTCCACGGGGAGGCAAGAAGGGATACAAGACGTGATGGCCGTCGAGGGGGGGGACAGGAATCAGATTGAAGATCATCAACACCAGGTTGATCATCACCATATGGAGCGCCACTTGACACAACGGCTGCGCCAGAAGCGCGCCCATGGAGCCGATGCCGAAGGCCATGACGAGAACGCGCAGGACCAAGGCGCTCGTGAGAGCGAGCGCGAGGTTCGACAGCGGGCCAGCTAAGGCAATCAGCGCCGGATCGCGCCGGAAATCCCGGAGATTCCTTGGGTTGAACGGCACGGGCTTCGCCCAGCCGAACATGTACGGCACGCCCGTGACCAACATGATGATCGGCAGAGCCACGGTGCCGATAGGATCGATGTGGGCCAACGGGTTCAAGGACATGCGTCCCATCAGGCGCGCCGATGGATCGCCCTGCCGGTTCGAGACGGTCGCGTGCGCGGCCTCGTGGAAACACAGGGAAAACAGGAGACACACGTATTGAAGCAATGCCTCGGCGATGTTCACACTACCTAGCAACAGAATCTTCCTCTCGCAATCGAAGAGGTACTATAATCCATCATTTCGGGCGCGTTCAAAGAACGCCTGCGCAAGCCGATACCGAAGAGGAGATCACGCACCGTGACACCGTTGGCCAGAACCATCGCGCCGCTTGTCGCTTATGCGCGGGAATCGATCGCGCGCGGCGACCAGGCACAAGCACGACGCGCGCTGGACGCGACGCGGGTCTACCTCGCCTTGCTGTCAAAGCCGGAGTACATGACCTACACGCCCTCGCAGATCATTCGCGACGCCGCGTCTCAACTCGAGAATGAGTACCGCATCCTCAACGTCGAACCCATGGACGATTGCCCCGGCGCACCCGAACGCATGCTGGCGTGCCTTCGCCAGTTCGTGTGCGCCGCCGAGCTCGAGGCCGACTCGGTCCTGACTATCGAGGCCTTCCAAGACGAAGACACGCCCTGCGTAGCCCTGAGTCTGGACGGGCCAGGCCGGTTTCCCGCCCGAGTCCGGGTCGACGGTTTTCTCGCTCTTCCCATGACGGTGCTTCGGGACTGCTGGACGCGGGCAACGCGTGGCGGCCGCGTCGATGACGCGCCCAACGGACTTCTCCTTCGCCTAGCCGGGTTGCGCCTCTCTCCCGAGCCCAACGCGCAGGCCCCTGCCCTACTCACCCTTGTGTCCGAAGCCCTTGCCGCCCTCGACCAGACCGGAAACGCCGACGCGGTGAGCCGCTGTTTGGAGCGGATCGAGGGCGAAGCTCATCCTCGAGAAACCGTGGGGATGAGGGCGGTCCTGGCGGAGACAACGGATGCCTTGAAGGCGGACCTTGCCGAAAGCGGCATCCTTGTCGAAATCATGGCGGATCCCGACACGCCGCCACTGCTACTCGAGCGCGCCGGTATCGAGACCTTCATCGCAACCGCGGCCGCGTACGCCGCCGAACGCCTCGTCAAGGGCGGCAGCTTCACCGTCCTCACCGCGTACCGCGCCGGACCACGCACGGTCGAGATCACAGTGGGCATCCAAGGCCCGCAGACCGCGCCCGTGGAAACCTTTCATCTCGCCGGCCTACGGCGGGCAATGATCGAGTGCCTCGGCGGCACGTTCGGGACCGAGGCCGTACGGGACCGCATCACGCTGATGGCCTCGGTGCCGGACGCCGTCGGCGCCGTGCTCGACGCATGGTTGCCGGGGTGGGACTCGCTGGCCGACCAATCCCAACAGATGCTGCGTTTACTCAAGAGCGGCGGGCCGTGTCCTCCCGAAGACTTCCTGTTGGGCGGAATCGCGGAGAGCGAACTCGCTCGATGGCTGTTGCCTCGTCTCGCCTCGCCGGCGGCGGTGAATGTCGCCCACGAAATCGCCCCAAAGGTCTCGTCGATACCGGGCATTTCGCGGCAACAACTCGACAAGGCGCTCGGCCAAATCATGCGCGGCAAACCGCGCAAAGAAATCGCCGCGCCGCCGTACGCCGCCCAGATCCTGCGGGCCTTCAACCGCGATGATCGCGGGCGCGCGGCCCTGAGCCTACAGGGCCTCCAGGCCGCCGACATTGCCGAGTTCGCCGGTGCCCTCGACCGGACGCCGGCGGACCACGTGGCATGCCTCGCCTGCCTGATCAAGGTGCTTCGGGCGCAAACATCGGGTCATCCGCAGAATTCTTGATCCGCCGTAGCGGATCTGCGGTATAACGAACGAGCGTTGGCAGGAACCAGAGACATTCCGGCCGGCGAGAACGGGTGGGACGGCATTTGAAGAACGCATCAGCCACCACGGGGAGAACTGCCATGAAGCAAAGAGGTTTCACGCTGATCGAGTTGCTCGTCGTCATCGCCATTATCGGAATCCTTGCCGCTATCCTGCTGCCGGCTTTGGCGCGCGCCCGCGAGGCGGCACGCCGCTCGAGCTGCGCCAACAATCTCAAGCAGATCGGCATCATCATCAAGATGTACTCAAACGAGTCGGTCGGCGGACGATGGCCGCGCGTCCAGGGCCCCGATCCCTACTTCCTCGATGGCGTAACGGGCCATATCAACGGATGCAACATGCAGGACGAGCCGGAGTGGTCGCTGAGCGTGCTGGACATCTTCCCCGAGTACCTGACCGACTGGGAGATCATGCGGTGTCCGTCGGCCCCGGATTACGGCGAAGGGCTCATCGAGCACCTCAGCATCATTTCCGAAGGATGCCCCTACGAAGGGTATCCCGCCAATCCAGGCGACAGCTACATCTACTTCGGCTTTCTCTTCGATCAGGCCGACGGCGACGATCACAAAACGGAGTTTATGGGGTATCAGGCCCCCACGCAGCTCGTTCTGACGTTGACGAAACTGCTTACGTCCAACGCCCTGTGGCCCTATACCCTCACTGGCCTCCAGTCCGGCATGATTCCCGACGCCCAGGCCGCCATCGACGCCCTCGACAACAACGTCGCTATCGGCCGGCCCCACGGCAACTCGGAAGGCGACGTGATCTACCGCCTGTGTGAAGGTATCGAGCGATTCCTCACGACGGACGTGGCGAACCCCGCCGTCACCACGCGCGGCCAGTCCGACATTCCCGTCTATTGGGACATCGTCAACGCCAGCGCTGCAAGTGGCGCAGCGTTCAACCATGTGCCCGGCGGCGGCAACGTGCTCTACATGGACGGACACGTGTCCTTCATGAAATACGCCGAGAACGGACCGTTCCCCATCAACGGCCCCTACGCCAACATGATGGCCATCATCGACTCATTCTGATGTCATGAGAAAAGCCTCGCCACAACACGTATCGGGCCGGCGCGAGTTCCTGAAAGCGGTCGCGGCCCAGCCGATCCAATGGGCGGCCGTTGGCGCCGAACCGGAGACGCCCGTCGAGATCACCCATCCCCTGGCATCCGACTTCCAGGTGATCTGCCGCTCGCCCGATCCCAAGCGCATCTACACGCGCAGTCCAGGCATCTGCCGGCTCGAGATCGGCCGACTCGTCTTCACGATGGAGTACAGCCAGGGGGCCTTGCGGCGCGTCCCCGGCATGCGTCAGACCGCGGACGGCAAGTTCTATCGAGGACGGGCCTTGGTTTCAGATGACGGAGGCAAAACGGTTCGTGAGACCGGCGCCCATCCCCTGTACCAAGCGCGGCCCTTCGAGGCGGGAGGGCGCCTCTATATCCTGGGCCACTACGATGACCTGGGGGTCATCGTGTCGGAGAACAACGGAGAAACGTGGAGCGAGGTGTCATGGCTCACCCAAGGACAGGAATGGCACCAGGCCCCGTGCAACGTGCGTTACGCCCACGGGCGAATCTATCTGGTTATGGAGCGACATACCGCGCTCAACCGCAAGGCGTGGCCGGTCTTCTCCATCGCGCCCGTGGTTCTGTCGGCCCCGCTCAATGCCGACCTCACCCAGCGGGACGCGTGGACGTTCTCGAACGAGTTGTCATACCGCGCGTGCGTCGAGCAGATCGGCCGGCCCAATGCGATCGGAGTGCCGTTCTACTCCATTGGGCCAACCGTCCAAGGCAAAACCGGCATGGACTCCCGTCCGATGGCCCCTGCCGGTTGGCTCGAAACCAATCTTGTCTCATTTCCGGATCCCGATCACCTCTGGCACGATCCTGAAGACCGCACTATGTATCTCTGGATGCGCGCCCACACCGGCCTCACCAATCTCGCCTGCATCGCCAAGGCCATCGAGTCCGCTGACGGAACCATAACCGTGCAGCCGGCCAGTGCGCCGTCCGGCGAGCCGATGCTCTACGTGCCCTGCCCCGGCGGCCATCTCAAGTTCTACGTCCTCTACGACGAGGTCACCAAGCTCTTCTGGCTGGCCTCGAACCAGTCCACCGACTCGATGACGCGTCCGGACCGGCTGCCGGAGAACCGGTACTACCTCCCCGACAATGAACGTCACCGCCTGGCCCTGCATTTCTCGAAGAACTGCATGGACTGGTGCTTCGCCGGAATTGTCGACAAAACGGACGACCCGCGTCAGTCTCGTAACTATCCCTCCATGGCCATCGACGGCGACGACCTGCTCGTGCTGGCGCGTTCCGGCGACGACCGCGCCGTTAATGCTCACGAGGGCAACCTCATCACCCTCCATCGGATACACGACTTCCGCCGCCTCGTTTACTGACCGACGCAACAGCCGCTGTTTGCATCGGACGGGCGATCGGTGGTAGTCTGTGGTCCGGCAAGAGCATAGAGCACTTCGGGACAGGGTGCGATTCCCGACCGGCGGTGACAGCCCGCGAGCGCGCTAGCGCAGATTCGGTGAAACTCCGAGGCCGACGGTACAGTCCGGATGGTAGAAGGCTCCGGTCACGTGTGTTTCGTGATCCGATCATGGTGTCCCGAGGGCTTGGTGTCTCGGGACGTTTTCTTTGTCTACCGACGCAGCATACATGCAGCGGGCCCTCGACCTCGCGGCACGCGGCCGAGGCCGCACAAGCCCCAATCCCATGGTGGGCTGCGTCGTTGTGCGCAATGGCTGCACCATCGGCGAAGGCTATCACGAAAAAGCCGGCTTACCCCACGCCGAGGTCAACGCCCTTCGTTCCGTGGGAGACGCCCGTGGCGCCACGGTCTACGTGAGTCTTGAACCGTGCTGTCACCACGGCCGGACGCCCCCCTGTGTCGACCTACTGATCGAACGTCGACTGGCCCGGGTTGTCGTGGCAATGGAGGATCCCAACCCCCTCGTCCGCGGTCAAGGCATCCGGAAACTGCGCGAGGCCGGAATCGTCGTGGATGTCGGTATGCTCGAAGACGACGCGCGCCGGCTGAACGAGTTCTTTGTCAAGTTCATCACCACCGGCCGGCCCTTCGTCATTGCCAAGTGCGCCATGTCGCTCGACGGAAAGATCGCCACGCGACAGGGCGATTCCCGGTGGGTCACGGCCGAGGCGGCCCGCCGTCGGGTGCACCAGCTGAGGGATGCCGTCGACGTCATTATGGTAGGAAGCGGAACAATCCTGTCCGACGACCCGAGTCTCACCACGCGACTCGAGGATCGGCGCGGCAAGGACCCCATCCGGCTCATCGTCGACGATGGGAGCCGGCTCGATACCTCGCGCCGCGTGTTCAGGCTGGACAGCGAGGCCCCCACTTGGGTGGCCGTACCGGAAGGGCACGATTTCAGCGGTGCGGACCGCACGCTTCACATTGCCCCCGGGCCGTTTGGGCTCGACCTGAAGGCATTGATGAGCCAACTGGGACGCGAGGAGCTGACCTCTGTGCTGATCGAGGGTGGCGGAACAACCCTCGCGGCCGCCTTCGAGGCCGGCATTGTCGATAAGCTCATGTTCTTCGTGGCACCCAAGATTGTGGGAGGTCGCGATGCCCCGACGCCGGTTGAAGGCGACGGCGTGTCGGAGATGAGCGCCGCATTGCCGCTGCGCGATCTCAGGGCTGAGCCCATCGGCGAGGATATCCTGCTGGAGGCCTACGTTGAGCACTAGAGACTTTCGAAAGGATGGGCTCTGGATAGACCTGATCCGATGGATCGGACCGATCCGACCGATCTTGAGAAGAGGCTATTAACACACGTCATGTTTACAGGCATCATAGAAGAAATCGGGGCCATCTCGAGACGCTCAGGAATAGACTTGGCAATCATGGCTGAGAAGATCCTGGAAAATATCGCTTTAGGCGACAGCATTTCTGTTAGTGGCGCATGCCTAACCGTCGCTGCCATTAACAACGATTCTTTTATTGTCCAGGCATCACCCGAAACGCTGGATCGGACTACCCTGGGCCAACTTCGCCCTGGAGACGCCGTTAATCTCGAACGTGCGATGCGGGCTGACGGCCGCTTCGGCGGTCATTTCGTTCTGGGGCACGTGGATGGCGTAGGTCGAGTGGATTCGGTGCAGAAACAAGGCGACTTCAGTCTCTGGCGCTTTCAGGCCCCCCCCGAGGTTATTCGGTATGTCGTGCCCAAAGGGTCTATCGCGGTCGATGGCATCAGCCTGACCGTGGTCGAGCCCGCTGGCGACACGTTCGGGGTGGCCGTGATCCCGACAACGATTTCCCAAACGACGCTCGCCTCGAAACGGCCCGGCGACCGAGTCAATCTCGAGGCTGACATCATCGCAAAGCATATTTATCATTTCGTCAACCCGAGCGCCACACGCTCGATAACCATGGATTTCCTTCAGCGGCATGGGTTTGCCTAAGAGAATCCTATCCGGAGAAAGACATGTTTGCGCCTATTCCTGAGGTACTCGAGGAAATTCGCGCGGGGCGGATGGTCGTCCTCGTGGATGATGAAGACCGCGAGAACGAGGGTGACTTGATGATCGCCGCCGAAAAGGTCACCCCCGAGACCATCAACTTCATGGCCCGGCACGGGCGAGGCTTGATCTGCCTAAGCCTGACTGGCGAGCAGGCGGACCGCGTCGGGCTGCACCCCATGACCTCGGTGAACACGTCGCCGTTTCAGACGGCCTTCTGCATCTCCATCGAGGCCGCCACGGGGGTGACGACCGGGATCAGCGCCGCCGACCGCGCGAGGACCGTTCGCGTGGCCATCGACCCCAACTCGACGCCCCGCGACCTCACACGGCCCGGGCACGTCTTCCCGATTCGCGCACGCGACGGGGGCGTGCTGGTGCGCGCGGGCCAAACCGAGGGCTCGGTCGACCTCACCCGGCTGGCCGGCATGACACCGGCCGCGGTCATCTGCGAGATCATGAATGAGGACGGCACCATGGCGCGGGTTCCCCATCTCGAGGAATTTTGTGCGCATCACAACCTGAAACTGTGTTCCATAGAATCCCTCATCGAGTACCGGCGCCAGAACGAGAAGCTCGTGCGCTGCGTGGCTGACACTCCCTTGCCGACGGCTTGGGGCACATTCCATTTATATGTTTACGAGAACGACGTCGATGACTTCCAGCACATCGCGCTGATCAAAGGCGATGTGGCGAACACACCGGACGTACTGGTGCGTGTACACTCCGAGTGCTTCACGGGCGACGTACTCCATTCACTCCGGTGCGATTGCGGCGCCCAGCTCAAGAGGGCCATGCAGATGATCGAGGAGGAAGGGTGCGGCGCCATCGTGTACATGCGCCAGGAAGGTCGCGGCATCGGTCTCGTGAATAAGGTTAAGGCCTATCGATTGCAGGATGAGGGCATGGACACCGTGGAGGCGAACGTGCATCTCGGATTCGACCCCGATCCCCGCGAGTACGGCCTGGGCGCGCAGATCCTCGCGGACCTCGGCATCACGACCATGCGTCTCATCACGAACAATCCGGTCAAGCGTTCCGGCCTCGAAGGCTATGGCCTGCAAGTGACGGGACGGGTGCCTATCGAAGTGGCGCCCAATGCCATCAACAAGCGTTACCTGAAAACCAAGAAAGAGAAGCTCGGGCACCTGCTGACAGGAAAGGAGTTGGAAGATGCCTAAAACGATTGAAGGGAAACTGGTCTCCAAAGGAAAGCGTTATGGGATCGTGGTGTCGCGGTTCAACGAATTCATCACGAACAAGTTGTTGGGCGGTGCGTTGGACGCCCTGCAGCGGCATGGTGTGCAGGAGGAGGAGATCACCGTGGTGTGGGCTCCGGGCGCCTTCGAGATTCCCATGGTAACCAAGAAGATGGCGGAATCGGGCCAGTATGACGCCGTGATCGCCGTGGGTGCGGTGATTCGGGGCAACACGCCTCATTTCGACTACGTGGCCAACGAGGTTTCCAAGGGCGTCGCCCAGGTGGCCCTCCAATCCGGTGTACCGGTGCTCTTCGGCGTGCTGACGACCGACAACATCGAGCAGGCCGTCGAGCGCGCGGGCACCAAAGCGGGCAACAAGGGTTTCGACGCTGCCACGGCCGCGATCGAGATGGTCAACCTGATGGAGCAGTTGTAAGCGTGCCTGAACCTCGCACTCGAAGGCGCGCTCGCGAGCGCGCGATGCAGTTCCTCTTTGGTCTCGACTTCACCGGGTATGACTGGGATTCCGCCCTTGAAGGATTCTGGGAAACGAATCCCGCCCGTCCTTCGGTACGTCAGTATGCCGAACACCTTGTGGCCGGCGTGTTCGAGCACCTCGACGCACTGGATGGGGCTGTGGCCGAGGCGCTGCATCACTGGAATCCCAACCGCGTGGGCCGCGTCGAGCGGGCGATTCTGCGCATCGCCATCTTCGAAATGGGTTATCAGGATGATGTGCCGCAGAACGTCGCCATCAACGAGGCTATCGAGATTGCAAAAGGGTTCGGAACGGAGGACAGCGCCCGTTTCGTCAATGGCGTGCTGGACCGAATCAAGAAGATCCGAGGGGAATGCGACGGGCCGCCAAACGCCGAGGAATGAACCGGTGTCCGCCTTTGCCGACTTGCATCTGCACACATCATTCTCGGACGGGCTCGACACGCCGGAAACGGTGGTGGCTCGCGCGGCGGCCCTCGGCTTTCGTGCCATTGCCATAGTCGATCACGACACGGTCGACGGACTCGCGGATGCCGCAACCGCCGTTCAGAGGCACGACATCGAACTCATCTATGGCGTCGAGATCAGCGCGTCTTTCGCACGGGCCGAAGTGCATGTCGTGGGACTGGGCATCGCCCCCGCCGATCATGAACTGCGCCGCGCGCTGAGACACGTTGCCGAGGCGCGTCGGCACCGGGCGCAGACCATCATTCAGCGCCTGGTCGATCTCGGCATCGACATCGACGAGGCCAGGGTGATGCAGCGCGCCGGAACGGGCTCGCTGGGGCGACTCCATATTGCAAGAGAGCTTCACGCGCTCGGAGTAACGCAGACTGTCCAGCAAGCCTTCGACCGATACATCGGGTCGAAAGGGCGGGCTTTCGTTCCGAAACCCACCATGTCGTGCGACGAGGCCATTGCCCTCGTTCACGCGGCCGGCGGCTTGGCGTTCCTCGGCCATCCGGGCGTTGGCGTGACCGTTCGGAAGCGTCTGCCGCAACTCATCGAGCTGCCCTTTGACGGTATCGAAGTGTACCACAGCAAGCACTCGCCCGGACTCGTGAAGGTCTTCCTTGACTTCGTGCAGAAGAACGGTCTGCTGGTCGCAGGGGGGTCGGATTGTCATGGGGGTGCCCAGAATGGCCGGCTCGACATTGGGAAGGTCCACGTACCGTATCGCCATGTGGAGCGCATCAAAGAGGTCTTGGCGCAACGCGCACGCGAGCATTCGTAGGACGCGCCGTCCCGCAGTGGGTAGGGTTACCGCTTGGCGCCCATCACCCGGCGAGCCATGATCGGCGGACAGGCATCGCACGAACACCCCTTCGGGTGATCCACCACAACATGCGGCAGGGATTGGTCGTCGACAATCTGGGAAAGACGTCGATCGAGCACACTTCCGAGACAGTAGTTTCGTTCGCCAAACACAAGGCCGCAGGTGTAAACACGGCCTTCGGGCCCAACAAACACCATGCATTCCGGCATCGTACACGGGCCGGAACGCTCCTCCTCCCCCACGTCTGCCACGCACAGCCCAATACCGTAGTCCTCGGTGAGGTAGCGCAGCTTCTCAACACAATCGGCCGCAACGAAGAGACACATGCGACGGAGATCGAGTGCGCGAAGATGACGAATCTCATCTTCGCCGAAGCCGCGAGAGCGTGTATGGATACCGACCATCATGCCGTAAGCGTCCTGGGCCCATTGGCAGATCGGCCAGATATCCGGATGGTCGGACAAGCATTCCCCCGCGCATACGAGCAGACAGTGAACGCCCAAGGACGAAGCTTCGTCCACAACGTTTAACCACTTTTCCAAGGACATGGGGCCACGCTCGGGCTCCAAATCCTCACGCCTGGGCATTCCCTGGTTGCTCACATTGATCCACAGGTACTCGATGGCTTCATTCGCAGGCCCCGTCTCAATACCATGGGACTCCACGCAGCGCTTCAACTCGCGCGCGATAGACCGCGGCAACTCAAACACATTAGCCTCCGCCTGAAGAGTCCGACATCCCCCCTTGCGATTACCAGTCTGATCGTGCACCGTCCACATCCTACCCAGCGAGGGTCGAAAACCGTCATTAACGCGCGTGTGTTTAGTAATACTCCATTTTCACTAAACAAATCAACATTCGGTTTTATTTCACGGTTTTCGCTCTTATCTTAACCCTTGGCATTGCAAGGAGATCCCTATTTCGCGCTTTCCGTATAGGCTTTGAAGGCCGTCTCCACCTTCCCCTCGGCTGCATCGCCGCGATGTACGTAGAGGCGGTATTGCAGTTCCACGGAAGCACCCGGTTCAAGGGGATAGCCTTCAACATGGGGCCATGAGGCCCCTAGAAAACCGTACTTGCGGAGAATCCAGCCCTTGTGGGGATATCCCGGGTTGGCGGGGTGCTGGAAGATGGCCACGCCCGAAACGCTGCCTTCGCCGTCGGGCAGGGCATGGAATGAGCAATCGGCCCACGGCGTATCCAGTTCGAGCACGTCTCGGTTCTGAATTCCACCAGCCGAGCAGAATACGAAGGGCCGCCGCGTGGCATCCGGCCGGTAGCAGAATCCCCCGTAGCCCTTGGCGGACTTGGTTATCGAGTCAGGGGTGTCCTGCCCCTGGATAAGAACGCGCTCGTGGCAGATGTTCTTGAGCACGAGGCGGAAGTCGATGGCCCTCCCCTTTTCGTCCGCTGGAAACACCGTGATACCGACGATTTCCTCGACCTTGGGCTCGGGATCGTCATCAAACATCCACGCATTTCGGGCGCACATCTCGGCCTTGTCGACGCCGGCCTCGCGGGCGATCCACCCCTGGAAACGATGGCGCGCGCCGTCCACGGACCAGAGGTCCATGGGGCGATCTCCGACCTTACAACCCGGCCAAGTCCAAAACACGCCGCGATGGTGGAAATGGTCTGGCGGGAAATCCTGGGTCATGATCTCGCCGTCCAAGCCGTACAGGGGATGGACGTAACTCTCGCGCCAGTAACGTTCCTTGTCGGCCTCACTATCCGGTGGCGGATCGATGCGGCCGTAGTTGTAGCTAAGCACCTTCTGTCCGTCTTCGAGAATCGTGAGCGTCTTCGCTTGATCGTCCTCGATGGTGAGCTCGCCATAGGCAACCATCGCACAAGCCAGCACCAGCAGTCCGAGAATCCCGTACACCCTCAGCATTACTTGGCTTCCTCCACGTTCTTCCGCCGCGTCGGCAGACCCCACGGCACGACTACGCATGAGACTCGGGCTTTTGGCGCACGAGATGCACGACGACCACGAGCACGGTGAACACGACGACAATGACCACGCCCAACCAGCGAATGTTGGACCACAGGCTGTAGGCGCTCGCGCCAGCGGCCAGCGTAGCCGAGATTCCCATGAGCGCATTCCACAGCACACGAGATCCGCCCTTCGGGATGTTCTCGCCCATGAGGCTCTTCTGGTTCATGAGGAACAGGAAAGAGAAGTACGCGAGGGGCAACAGGCACATGGCGAAGATGGAGGTCGGTATGGCGATCCACATCTTTGCCTGGCCCCAGAACAAGGGGCCGAGAATGCCAACGCCGACCATGAGCATGCCGATGCGTTGGGGCGTGCCCTTGGCCGGCTTGTTGAGCAGTTCGCAGAAGCAGAGGCCGTTGATGAGCATCAGCATCGTCGCGGCGCCCATGGCCATACCGAGCACACCCAATCCGAACACGTACTGCGAGAATCGGGAACCGACAAGCGGGGCCAAGGAACCGGCCAAGTTGAAGGCGTCACGCGTGGTCAACATGGCGGCCATCCGCCGATCGGCCTCGGGCAATTCGGCAACCAGTGCCTTCACTCGTTCGGCCTGCGCTTCGGCCGAGAACGTCGCGAACGACTCGGCGCCCATCTCTTGCCTCAGTTGATACGTGGCCCGATCCTTCAGAAACCCTTCGTAGGGGCCGACCAAGTTGGCCGCCGGGGCCACGACGTTGCCTTCGGCATCGACAACCTGCCCCTGCGCATTGAGCGTCTCTCCGGGCTCGATCGGGAGAAAGCCCGCGGCCGGTGCGGCGTGGAATTGGCTTGCAGCGGCAATCACCACGCAGCTTGTCGCCATCAGGAAGGGGAAAAAGAGGCCCGTCGACAGGTCAAAGATGGCCAAACCCCGGAAATCGCGGTCCCAGCCCTTGCGCAGCATCGAGTAGGGAAACAGGAAGGTCATGTTAATGCCGACGGCGGTGGCGGCTGCGCTGATCATCACGTCACGCTGTTTGCTGACGATCACCTCGTTCCAGAAATCCTGGAACTGGCTCGGCACCGCGGCGATATGCTGCTTGAAGGCATCCACCGGCTCGGACAACAAGTGAAGACTCGGGATGAAGCCTCGTCCGATCGCCCCCCAGCTGATTTGTCCGGTTGTGGTCAACTTGATCACGGTGGCCATAAAGCAAACCACGGTCGTTCCGACGAGGCACTTGACCGCGATCTCGAAGGCCTTGACTCCGCGGCCGCCGATGCTGTACAGCATCCCCACCGAGAGCGTGATGCAGAGGATGATCGCGCCGACGACCAACTTGCCGTAGGGGTCCGGCATGACGGCTTCACCGAACACGCCCGGAAACAGGTTCTGCTGAAAGGAAGCGGTCGCCAGGGCATATTGGGGCATAGACCACACGAGGTTGGCCGCCATCGAGGCGAACAGCCAGCCCCAGCCCAATACAGGATTGACGTGTTTGTTGATGGCACGCAGCGGGCGCTCGCCCGTGGAGAGGGTAACGTAGGCGATGGCGCTGAGCATGATGATTCCGGCGGCCATGGCGAGTGGTTGAAGCCACAGAAAGCAGAACCCGCCCAGCACGCCGAGGTATAGGCTACTTGAGAGCGATCCTCCGCCCAACGTGATGGCGCTCTGTAGCCACCCGGGCCCGGATAGGCGCACGAATGCGCCGGCCAGCGCACCCTTTCCCTGGGCACGGGCCTTCAGAATCATCTCTCGATCGCGTTCGATGCGGGGATTCATCGAGAGGTTTACTTGTCCCTTCGAGTTCTCACTCATGTCGGCATCATCCCTTTCCACCGTGGTCCGCGTAAGACAAGATGAACGACGCGCAGGGCACACCGCCGTGCCAGTGCGTCACTATTGACTATCCGCCGCGCCCGTTTCAAACCTACCGGCATCGACACGAGCACGGTCAGTCTCTGTTTCGCGTCCGTGACTGCATGAAGACACGCTCGCCGCGTCGAGAAACGCCTCGATATTCTCCGTGGACACTCCGGGCGGCATGCCACCGCCACATGATAGGATGACCCGCCTCCGGTCGTCCAGCGCCGCCAAGAGCATGTCCACGGCAGCGCGCACGTCTTCCGGGGTTCCTGATGCCAGGACGTCGCGCGGCGGGATATTGCCCAAGAGGGCGACGCGATCCCCCGTGAGCCGGCGCATCTCGGCCATGGGATGGTCATGGGAGAAGTTGAAGAGGTTCACACCGATGTCGGCGAGATGCGGCGCACAGACAAGGCCGGGTGCATCGTTGTGGAAGAACCGTACCGAGGCATCCACGGCGGTGAACACGCGAGACAGGTACGGTTTGGCAAAAGCATCGAAGTCCTCGACGCCACAAAAGCCGACAATATCGTCGAGGATGAACACGCCGTCCATGGAACGGCACGCCTTGGTCTGAACCTGGATCCAATGGACGAGAAACTCGGTAATCCGATCGAGAAAGGCATGGGTCTTGTCCGGGTCCATCTTCATCGCCATCAGGAACTCGGTATTCCCCATGAGAAACCCGGCGATGTTGAGCGGTCCTCGGGCAACGGCGAATCGCGGGGGATGCCCCACGGCGGTGAGTCGGGCTTCGGCGAGCTGCATCCGCTTGATAACGTAGGGGGGCAGGCCGTCGCTGTGTGGATTGGGCCGGCGTCGCTTCAGTAGGTCGTCGAGATTGTCCGACACCTTCTCGGCGAAAGGGAATTCGTTCTCGTGCCAGATGCACCGCGCGCCAAAGGCCGAGGGCTCGGTGCACATCCCCCACTCGGCCCAAAATCCCGGCAAGAACCAGACGTTGGGAAACCGGTCAACCGCTCTCAGATTGGCTTCGAACCATTTTTCGTCGCTCGCATAGTAGTCCATGATGGACATTCCGGCCCAGTTGGGCAGCCAGGGGCTGTCGATGATAAAGCCGACCGGAAGTGGTTCGAGAGCCTCGCCGTCGATGAGGCCCTTCAAGCGTTCCCACTGCTCATGTGTCATGGACGTTTGCCTTCTGCGGTATCCTCAGAACGTGCGAACGGGGATCTCGGCGCCCTTCTTCTCAGCGGAAACGTAGGCGCTGTAGATTGTTGAAATCGAATCGGCCGCCAGCCGGCTGTCGCTCTCGAGCGGATCGCCGAAGGCGATCGTCCGGTAGAAGGCCTCGATTTCCTGAGGATAGCCCGTGAACCAATCCTCATCGGGAGGCATATGCGTCCAGCCTTGGCGCGTCTCGATCTTCTCGACCGTATAGACGTCGCGAAAGTTGGCCTCGAAGGGATTGTAGATCTGCATGGCGGTGTTGGGATTGATGTTGCAGATCGTCCGGTGGTTGTTGGTGGCCACTTCCAGCCAGTTGTGGATGCCGCCGAGGATGATGTCCGAGGCGAACACCGTGGCTACCGTGTCATCCTCGAAGACGACATGCATCACGGAGAAATCGTCGATGTCGTAGTAATCGCGGCGGATGTGTCCTTCATCGCGGAAGTTGGGCAGGCGCGTCAAGGCATGCGTGCGCGCCGAAACCGCCTTTGGCCGGATGGGCTTGCCATCGCGGGCGCGGCCTTCGACGCGCTTGAGGTAGAGGGCGGCAGTTAGCGGGTGGCAGCCTTTTCCAATCATGACGCCGCCGCCGGAGAATCGCCAGTAGGCATAGGTGGGATTGTGCGATCCGGAATGGGATTCCTCGCCGTGCATCCAGAGAATCTGGGCGCCGGTCTTCTCGATAATCTCGCGCTCGCGCTGAATGGAGGGAGCATACACCCAGTTCTCGGCGTACAAAATGCGCCCCCGACTCGACGCCTCGGCGGCGAGCATTCGCTCGACGCTCGCAAGGCCGTGTTCGAGGGCCTCGGACTTTGGAAAACGGTCGCCGTGGAAAGCGGCTGAGCCATCGCCGCAATAGCCGGTGAGCGGTTTCTCGACGATGGCGAACTTGTCGCGCCGGAGGGCGGCTACGGCCACCTCCTCGTGCGCCGCGACGAGCACGCAGCAGTGAACAACGTCCACATCGTCGAGCAAGGCGTCCAGCGTATCGTAGCAGCGGATGGTTCGTGCGGCGGCGTACTCCTCGGCTTGGGCACGGTCCAGCGCATACACCCCCTTCACCTCGACGTTGGTGCCGTACACGCGGGATAGGGCCTCGAAGTGGAATCGGGCCGAAAAACCGGCTCCGACGATACCTGTCCGAACGGTCTTCTTTTCCATTCATCCTCCCATGGCGCAAAGGGCTCAGACGGGCCCGCCCAGTTCCTCGACCAAGGTGCGAATTGTGGCCATCTCGTCTTCGGTCAGGCGAAAATCGGCGGCCTTGGCGTTTTCCTCGACTTGACGCTCATCTCGTGCGCCCACGAGCGCCGTTGTGATCCCGGGCTGGTTGATGACCCAGTTGATCGTCACTTGGGCTAGGGTCGCGCCGTGGTCTTGCGCTATGGGTTTCACCTTCTCGAGCATGTCGAGGATGCGGGCGCGATTCGCGGACGAGAACCAAGGATTGCTGCGGCGCTGATCGCCCTCGCGGAACTCGCGGTCGAGCGTCACCTTTCCGGTCATAAGGCCTTGCGCGATAGGACTATACGCTAGGACACCGATGTTGCGCTCAAGGCAGAACGGCAAGACGTCCGCCTCGATGTCGCGTGCGAGGGGGCTGTACTTGGGCTGGTCACTGGCGATGGGGGCCGTGCGAAGGCATTCCTCCATCATCGCGGGCGTGAAGTTGCTCACGCCGAAAGCCCGGATCTTACCCTCGTCGCGGAGTTCGAGAAGGACCGCCATGGTTTCATCGATAGGCGTCGTCGCGTCGGGCCAATGGCATTGGTACAGGTCGATGTAGTCGGTCTGAAGCCGCTGGAGGCTCTGTTCGACTTCATGCTTCATGGAATCGCCCTTCAGATTTCTGTAGATCTTGCAGGGGGCGCCGTCGCATTGCGAATCGAAGAAGAACTGCCCTTCTTCGAGGTCCCAGCGCAGGCCACACTTGGTGGCCACGATGGCCCGGTCTCGGCGGCCTTTGAGCGCCTGGCCCACAACGCGTTCACTGTGGCCTAACCCATAGGCGGCCGCCGTATCCACGCACGTGATGCCGACGTCGATGCCCCGCTGAATGGCCCGGATGGCCGCCGCGTCGTCGGTGCCCCCCCACATCCAACCACCAATGGCCCATGCCCCAAACGAAACGACAGGTACATTCAGCTCGCTCGTGCCCAGTTGTCGGTATTGCATCGTGCCGCGTCCTCCTTGTCCAAGCTCCGCATTCCACCACGTCGAAGAGCCCCGAGTATATCAAACGCGGGAGGCCCGGCATAGCCCCCAAACGGGCTGTCTAACTCGAAGGGCATGGCGAGGAACCGACGGCTACCGCACGAACCCGATGTCTGTCCGCACCGCCGAGGGACCTCGTCCGAGATGGGTACCCGGGCTGGGGGATTGGCGAAGCCCACGGTCGATTTGAGCGCCGTGCCCAATACGTACTATAATCATCATTCCGCGAAGGTCAGGCCTCGCGTTTTCTGTTTTCCTGACGGATCGCTTTCCGTTCCGATCCTTCACGCAGTGGTTGCGGGTCGATCACGGCGTGTGCATGCAATCGAGTTTGGAGGAATGAATCAAATGGCGAATGTGGCTGCTGACAAAGTGCGTAACGTAGGCGTCCTGGGTCACGGTGGAACAGGCAAGACGATGCTCATCGAGCACGTGCTGCACATGGTGGGAAAGACGAGCCGCGTCGGAAAGATCGAGGACGGCAACACCGTTTGCGACTATCTCGAGGAAGAGATTCAGCGGCAGCAGACCATTGCCATGAAGCTGGTTAACGTGGAGTGGAGCGAGAGCCGGGTGCATCTCGTGGATCATCCGGGTTATGTGGATTTCCTGGGCGAGGTTGCGGCCTCGATTCCGCTCCTCGACGGCGTGGTGATTGTGGTTGACGCGACCTCTCCGATCCAGGTCGGCACGGACAACGCCTACAAGTACGCGGACAGACACAGTACGCCCCGCGCGTTTTTCGTCAACAAGCTGGATCGCGAGAACACGCGTTTCGACGAGGTTGTTGAACTCATCCAACAGACGTACGGCAACCACTGCGTTCCGCTGGTGATTCCCGTCGGCCATGCGGCCGACCTCCGCGAAGTCGTCAATGTGCTGACCGGCGAGAACGCCGAGGTCGCTAGCCAGATCGAAGAGATCAGGTCCGCCCTTACGGACGTGGTTGCGGAATCCGACGATGAACTGCTCGAGAAGTACCTCGAATCGGGCGAATTGAGTCCCGATGAGTTCCACAAGGGACTTCAGAGCGGCATCCAGTCCGGCAAGATCGTGCCGATTGTGGCCGGAAGTGTGGAAAGAGAGCTGGGGATCCGGGAGTTGATGGATCTGATCGCTAACTCGTTTCCTTCACCGCTGAACCGGAAATTCGTGGCGAAGAACCTCGCCGGCGAAAACGTCGAGGTGCGCGTCTCGCCCGATACGCCTTTCATGGCTCAGGTGTTCCGCTCCGTGGTGGACCCATTCGTCGGCCAACTGACGCTGTTCCGCGTGATTACCGGCACGCTACGCTCCGACTCCGACTTCTTTAACGTGACGACGAAGTCCAAGGAACGCACCGGCAAGATCTTCATGCTCTGCGGAAAAGAGCAGACACCGGTGGCCGAAGTGGGACCGGGCGACCTGGCCGCGATCACGAAACTCAAGAACACGCACTTCGGCGATACGATCTCGGTGCAAGGCGCCTCTCTTGAAATGCCGAAGATCCCCTTGCCGGAGTCCATGGTCAAGCTCGCGATCCGGCCCAAGTCGCGTGCCGACGAGGACAAGATCGGCGAGGCGCTCAATCGGTTGGCTGAAGAGGATCCGACCTTCAGGCACTACCGCGACACGGATACCAACGAGCATGTCATTCGCGGCATGGGCGATCTCCAGCTCGATATTCTGCTCGATCGTATGAAACGGAAATTCAACGTCGAGGCCGAGACAAGCACGCCCAAAGTGGCTTACCGCGAGACCATCCGCCGTCAGGCGGAAGCGCAAGGACGCCACAAGAAGCAAACGGGCGGCCACGGCCAGTTCGGCGATGTCCATATCCGCGTGAAGCCGCGCGAGCGCGATGCCGGATACGAGTTCATCGACAGCATCGTGGGCGGCGTCGTGCCGAGGCAGTACATCCCGCACGTGGACAAGGGATCGCAGGACGCCCTCGCAAGGGGTATCATCGCCGGTTATCCGGTCGTCGATGTCGCGGTCGAGCTGTACTACGGTTCGTACCACGAGGTGGACTCCTCGGAAATGGCGTTCAAGATCGCGGCGTCGCTGGCAATCCAGAAATGCGTGCGCGAAGCCGATCCGTGCATTCTCGAGCCCATCATGGTGATCGCGGTGACGGTGCCCGACGATTGCATGGGCGACATCACGGGCGATCTCAACAGCCGCCGTGGCCGAATCCTGGGCATGGATCCCGCCGGTCCCGGCCGTCAGTGCATCCGCGCGACGGTGCCCGAAGCCGAAGTACTGCGGTACTCGACCGATCTCCGGAGCATGACCGGAGGTCGCGGGAGCTACGAGCTCAAGTTCGACCATTACGACGTGCTTCCGGAACACCTGGCGCAGCAGATCATCGCCGAGTACGAAAAGTCGAGGAAGTCGGGCGAAGAGTAAGTGAACTCGGTGTCGAGCCTAGATGACAAGGGCGCGTCGTGTAGACGCGCCCTTCGGCAATTGAGGGGACATACTCTGTTGCCGTCTCCGGGACTCTTGGGGCCAGGTTTGCGCTCGCGGCAGGCGGCCGAGCTGGTTCTCGATGCGCTCGATAGAACCCTGTCCGCCCAGAGGACGGCCCGTGCGTTCCTAGCGGCGCGATGCGGTGGATTCCGCGTCGCCAACGTCGAGCGACAGACAGGCCTCCCCGTCGTCCACACGACTCAGCATCGGTTCGACGCGAATCAACCGGTCGTCGCGGCCTGGCCTGTGCGCGCGTGCGCTACTCCATGGGTGCGTCTCAGGCCGTTCCACCAAACCTGCCCGAACGGGGTTCAACTCGACGTACCGAACGGCGACCATCAGATACGCTTCGTCCATCACAAAGGACGCGAAACGCCCCGGCCAATGGTTCGGCATCAGGCACCAGGCCCACACGCTCACATCAAACCGCTCGGGCCATACGTGCCATGTCGCTGTCTCATACCGATGTCGCGGCCCAAATATACTATGATGTTATCAAGAAACCGCACAACCATTGTTGGGCCGAACCGAATCTATTCACACCCGTAAGGAGATTCTCTGCATTGGATATTCCACGGATCTTCAACATCACCGAAAGCGCTCACCGCATTCATAACCCGTTCACACCCGAAAAGCTCGCCACTCTCGGCGCGGCGTTGCGCCTGGAAACGGGAACGCGCGTGCTCGACCTCGGCAGCGGTTCGGGGGAAATGCTGTGTACCTGGGCACGCGATTACGGAGTCATCGGTACCGGCATCGACATGAGCCAGTTGTTCACCGAGCAAGCGAAACTCCGTGCTGAAGAGCTCGGCGTCGCCGATCAAGTCAAGTTCATCCATGGCGATGCTGCGGGCTACGTCTCTGAGGAGAAGGTCGGTGTGGCAGCCTGTGTCGGCGCCACGTGGATCGGCGGGGGCGTCGTCGGCACTATCGAGTTGCTGGCGCGGAGCCTGCGCGCCGGAGGGATCATCCTCATCGGCGAGCCCTACTGGCGGCAGTTGCCGCCGACGGAAGACATCGCCAAGGGGTGTCTTGCCCACTCAATCTCCGACTTTCTCACGCTTCCAGAGTTTCTCGCGTCTTTCGGCCGCCTTGGCTACGACGTCGTTGAAATGGTTCTGGCTGACCAAGACGGTTGGGACCGATACGAGGCGGCCAAATGGCTCACCATGCGCCGATGGCTCGAAGCGAATCCCGACGACGAGTTCGCGAAAGATGTTCGGGCCAAACTGACCTCGGAACCCGAGCGCCACGCCGCTTACACGCGTGAATACCTAGGCTGGGGTGTGTTCGCGCTGATGAGTCGGTGATAAATTGGGAGATTGCGGGAACAACTACACCTATTGCCTTCTCCCGGACTCTTGGGGTCAGGTCTGCGCTTGCGGAGAAGGCGGCCGACCCGATTCTCCAGGCGCTCGATGAAATATCTGCCCGGAGGCCTGCCCTATGCGCGCGTGCGCGACTCCATGGGTGCATCTCGGGCCGTTCCACCAAGCCTGCCCGGACGGGGTTCAACTGGACGTACCGCACGGCGGCCATCAGATACGCTTCGTCCATCACAAAGGACGCGAAACGCCCCGGCCAATGGTTCGGCATCAGGCCGCGGGCCCACACGCTCATATGTCAGCAAGGGGCCCACTCGGCAAAAACAGGTATGGTGTTCAATTCCCATTCCTTTAGTTCCGAGCGGTCAGAGCTGTCCGCAGGCCGTGGCAATGCGCCGACCCAACTCCTTGTCGGGCGAACGCACGATGAAGAGCCACATGTTGTTGCGGGCGACGAACTCGGGAATGTTGCGGTTGGGGGCGGCCCCGAGGGACTGTGCGAGATTCCAGGTCTCGACGATGGCGGTGCCGGCATCCTTCTTGTGGTATTCGTGCTGCTTGGCAATCGCGCCGACGTCGGTGTAGAAAAAGGCGCTGGTTTTCTGGCCGTTCACGGTCATGTTCCACTGCTGCGCGGCCTCATTCTCGGGCCGTTTCACTTCTTCGATACTGCCCACAGCGAACCCCTGCGCTTGCAGGCCGTATTCGATGCGCTGGATACTCAGTTTCTTGGGCATGAGTTTGGGGATCAACGGCACCAGGAGCAGGATCACTACGATGGCGATGATGACGTTTCGCATCCGTTCCGCCTCCTCTCAGCCGAAGCTGCGCACCAAGGAGCCTATCAGAAGGTACCATCCGTCGGCCAGTACAAACATGATAATCTTGAAGGGCAGCGAAACAAATATCGGGGGAAGCATCATCATGCCCATGGCCATCAGCGTACTGGCCACCACCATGTCGATGATGAGGAATGGAATATAGATCAGGAATCCGATCTGGAAGGCGATGCGCATTTCGCTGAGTACAAAGGCGGGAACGAGCACGTGGGTGGGAAGGTCGTCTCGCGTCTTGGGCCGCTCGAGTCGGGCGATGTTGATGAACAGGGCGAGGTCGCGCGCGCTGACTTGCTTGAACATGAACTCGCGAATGGGTTTGAGCGCGGCCTCGATGGCCTCGGACTGGCTCGAAAACTCGCCGCGGATATACGGCTGGAGTGCCTGCTGATTCACCTGTTCGTAGGTGGGGAACATGATGAAGAAGGTCAGGAAGAGCGCCAGGCCAATCAGGACTTGGTTGGGCGGGGATTGCTGGGTGGCCATCGCCTGGCGCAGAAACCCGAGGACGACGATGATCCGCGTGAAGGATGTGGTCATCACAAGGATGGCGGGGGCCAGCGAGAGAACCGTGAGGAGGAAGAATACCGAGAGGGTGGTCGAGACCTGTTGCGGCTCGGTAGCGCGATCGACGGCTCGGGCAAGATCCACGCCTAACGCGTTCGGATCGTCTTGGGCTACGGCCATCACGGCCGCACCCAGCCCAACGCCAAGGGCGACCCACACGACTCGGCCCCAGCGTCGGCCGCGACCCGTGGGTGCGGATCGCCGAATCGACGTCTGACCGGCCGCGTCAGTCTTCACGGAGGTTGTCCTTGAGATACTTTTGGAGTCGGACGATGTCCTGACGTAAGGAGTCGATGTCCTCGTCGGCGGCAGGCGTCTTGCTGTCGCGGAGTTCGCGTGCACTAGCCTCCAGCTCGGCCAGGAAGGCCTTCCGGGCGCTATCCGCTTCGCCGGATGTACTGGGGGCCGCGTTGCCTTCGCCGGAGCGCCCGTGGGATTCCGGTGTTTCCAGGAGCGCGCCGAAGGCCGCCGCGTCGAACTCGGAAATCAGGGAAATGCCGCTTTGCGAAACGCCGACGACAAGCACTTGGCCGCCGGTTTGCACGAAATGGAGGCTGACCTTTGGCGAGAGGTAGATCTTGCCCAGTACGCGGCCGAGTTCCGCGCCGGCGAGAAGCGGCGTACGCCGGCCATAGCGGCGCAGGAGATAGGATCCCAGGAGAATTGCGGCCACGACCAGGCACAGACCGGAAACCGCGCGCAGCACGCTCTGCCAACCGACCGACTCGCGGAATGCCTGTCGCGATCTCGTCTCGGACTTCGAGGCGCCCTCAAGCCGGTCGAGCTCGGCATTGACTTCGGCCAGCTTGGGATCCTCGGGTGCCTGCGGAGGCGCCTCGGGCTCGATGTCCACGGCGCTTTCGTATCGCCACTGAGGCTCGGCGGTGCGCTCGAAGCCTTCGGCGTCCGCCTCGGCGGCCGTTTCACCGGCGGCCACGGCACCCGCGACTACGGCCAGAACGAGCACGAGCCTAGTCCACATCGGGCGTTTCTTCCTTCTCGCTCGCGCCGATGATCTCGGCAATGCGCACATGGAGCGAATCGGCAATCACGACAATCTCGCCTCGCGCCACAGGGACGTCGTTGATGCACACATCCGTCGTCTCGCCGGCGAGCTTGTTGAGCGCAACGATCGAGCCTTGCTTCAAGTCGAGCACGTCTCGCACGGTCATGGTACACTGCCCCAGATCACCGGTTACGGCCAGGCGCACCTTGCTGAGATCCTCGATGCTCAGCCGGTCTCCCGGTCGCTCGCTCACTGCCTGACGGACGACTTCATCGAAGCGCATCCGTTGGGCATTCCTGGCCCCCGGCGCACTCATAAGTCAAGCACCGTGTATTCCGTATACATGACTTCCAACACGCGCACTTCGGAATCCTCGCTTTTCTGAATGCGTTTAAGGATGGTATTCGCCTCTTGCTTGATCTGCCTGAGCATCTCATCCTTGGCCGCCGCGTCCACGAGTTCGTCCTTGGTTCGGGAATCATGAAGCCTGACGAGCATGGCCTGAAACAACTGACGCCATGCCTCGATCAAGAGCAGTGTCTCGCTGTTGGCGCACGCCATGGTCACGGAGTACTGCAACAAGGCCGGCTTGTTCGGATTGCCGGTATCGACCGTGGCCCGAAGCTCACTGAAATCGACCATCACGGCGCCGAGGGGGATCTTGTTCTCGCTCTCCGGTGGAGCTTGTTGTTCCTCCGGCGGAGCGAACATGGGCGCCAGAACGAACCGGTATGTGGCCAGAGCGGCCATCGCAGGCACGATGATCAGTACGACAATCAGAACGATCTTGCCGACAGACCCGGACTTCGGTTTGGTCTGTTCTACGCGTTCCTCTTCAGCCATCGGCTAGCACCTCGCAGGGCCCGAACCGCCATCGTCATGGCCCCAATGTCACTGCCTTCTCCTCAGTCTGCTCATTCAACCGCGCCGCCCGTTCCCGGAGTTCATCGATCTTGCCTCGGTTGAACGCACCGCGCACGTGAATCTCGACACGTCGGTTTGCCTGTCTACCCTCGGGCGTGTCGTTGGTGGCCACGGGCTGACCGGGACCGCACGCCACAATCTCGAACTGCTCCAGTGGAATCCGGGCCGTTTCATTCAGGCGGCGTGTCACGGCGTCGGCTCGGCGATAGCTGAGATCGTAGTTGTCGCGAAACTGGTCGGAGCGTCGCGTGAGCGCCAAGCCGTCGGTATGACCGCGAACCTCGATGAACGCGTCGGGCACATCCCGCAGCACCTCGCCTACTTCGTCAAGAACCACGGCGGCCTCGGGGCGTAGCACCGCCCCGCCAACGTCGAACAAGATGCTGCTGGGCAGAGTGATCTTGAGGCCACCATCCTCGTCGAACTCGATCTTCACATCTTGATCCTTGGCGCGAACCTGCATCTCACGCTGGAGCTCACGGGCCATCTCCTCGATGTCTTCCGCGGATTGGGTTGGCCGCCTCGGCAGCGGATTGATAAGGCTGTCGTTGAGATCGAGCACGCCAAGGGCCCCTTTCAGCGACGCGAGCGCCTGGTTGAACGCTTCCTCGCTCACCGTCGAAAAGGAAAGGAGTAGCACGAAGAAACAGAGCAAGAGCCCCATCATGTCGCCGTAGGTCACCATCCACGCCGGCGCACCGGATGGGGCCTCCTCTTTCCTCCGAGGACGAGCCATCCTATTTCCTTTTCACCGCGATCTGCTTACGAATCTCAGGAGACACAAACGCCTTGAGTTTCTGCTCAACGACGCGAGGATTATCGCCCGACTGGATGGAGAGAATCCCCTCGATAATGACTTCCTTCACGAGGAGTTCGTTGGCGGTACGGACCTTGAGCTTGCCGGCCGCGGGCAGGAACAGGACGTTGGCCATGAGGGCGCCGTAGAGGGTCGTCAACAAGGCCACCGCCATGCCTGCGCCGATCTTCGACGGGTCGTCCAGGGTGGCCAGCATCTGCACTAAGCCGATGAGGGTACCGATCATGCCGAAAGCAGGCGCATAGGTGCCCATCGCGGTCAAGATGCCTTGGCCCATCGAGTGACGGTCTTCCATGAAGGCGATTTCGGTAGTCAGGATATCCTTGATCAACTCGGGGGCTGTTCCATCAATGGCCAGTTGAACGCTTTTTTCGAGGAACTCGTCTCCGGCTTCGCCGGCGTGGCTTTCCAGGGCCAGGATGCCCTCGCGCCGGGCGACGGTTGCGAACGAGACCAGTGTTTCGATCAGACTGGCCGGACTCGTTTCTTTGTGGACGAGAGCGTTCTTGACGGTGTTGAAGACGCTGAGTACATCGCGCAGAGGGTAATTGAGGAGCGTGGACGAGATTGTGCCGCCCACCACAATGACGATCGAACTCAAGCTCCAGAAGAGGCCAGGGTCGCCGCCCATGACAATACTGATGACAACCAGTCCGATGCCCGCGACCAAACCGATGATCGTTGCAATATCCATCGCTTAGACGTTCCGACCTCGTCCCGTACAAGTCCCCGGCTGAATCTGCCGGCGGTATTCTAGCACCGCCGCCACAACGCCGTCCACCGACTCCCGAACCATGATTTTCTCGCCTGAAACCAAGGAGATAATTGTGTCTGGAGTAGCCTCGATCTCGCGGATCAGTTCGGCATTGAGCACGAATGGCGCTCCGCCGAGTCGTGTCAGGTGAATCATAACGCCCTCCTGGTTTCGCGGCCTAGGACCTCACGCGCGTCTTGGGAGGCGCCTGAGCGCCTCCCAAGACGCGATCATACACTACCGGACAAGGTTGACGGTTTCCTGAAGCATATTGTCGGCGGTGGTGATCGTCCGCGCGTTCGCCTGGAAGCCTCGCTGCGTGACAATCATATTGCTGAGTTCCGTGCCGAGATCGACGTTGGACTGCTCCAGCACACCGCCGGACACGTCGCCGCGACCACCCGAGTTGGGCAATCCGAGGTTGGCCAGGCCCGAGGAGGCCGTCTGCATGAACATGTTATCGCCCGCGCGGGCAAGGCCGCCCACGTTGTTGAACGAGGCGAGGGCAATCTGCCCGAGTTCGCGCACAAGGCCATTCGTGAAGACGCCGTTGATCACGCCGTTGCCTCCGATGCTATAGCTCTCGAGCATTCCGAGCTCGAATCCGTCTTGAGACGAGAGCGTCACGTCGCTATCGCCGGAAAGCTGACTGAGCGCGTTGAAGTCGATGGCGAACTGGAAGGGGTCTGTGGGAACGGCTGGCAGGGTCGGATCGAAGGCGATCGACACGGAAGCCGCGCTCGCGCTCAGGAACCCGCCGTTGGCATCAAAGGCCACGGTGCCGGTTCCCGTCACCGTGGTGATGGCGGAATCCGACGAGGCCGCGTCCCATTGCCATTCACCATCTGTGGCGAGCTTGGTGAAGGTGAGCTGAATATCGCGAGGCGTGCCCAGCGAGTCATACACGGTTACCGTCCGTTCGAACGTTGTGCCAACCGCCACATCGGATGAGAGATTCCCAATGAGGATCACGTTCTCCGTGGGTTCAACGATTGGATTGGCGCCGATAGGTATTACGATGTCCGTCGGCGCTAGCGTGCCGTCAATAACGCCCGTGGCGTCGGCCATGTAGCCTTGCACACGCATGCCGGTGGCCGGGTCGATCAGGACGCCGACGGCGTTCAGTTGAAACGACCCGTCACGGGTGTAGTACTTCAGGGCGCCGTCGGTCAAGACGAAGAAGCCGTTCCCCTGAACGGCAAGATCCGACGCGACGCCGGTGGTGATCAGGGAACCTTGGCTGTGGTCGACGTCGATGGAGCCGACCGCCGTGCCCAGCCCGACCTGCTTTCCGTTCGAACCGCCATAGTCGCCCTCCGGCGCCGTTGCGCCCTGCAGCGTCTGTGAGAACAGGTCCTGAAACTGGACTCGGGATCCCCGATAGCCTGTCGTGTTGACATTGGCGATGTTGTTCGCGACGACGTCGAGTCGTCGCTGATGCGCCAGCAGACCGGTCACACCGGTGTAGATTGCCGTGCCTCCCATACGTTCATTCTCCCTTCTTGGTATTACCGCGCCGCGTCTGTCATTCGGCGGCGTCAGGGCCTCCCCCGGAGGGGACCGGCCCGCCACAACAGAATTCACCATTAGCCTTTGGCGCCTCGGGCGCCACAATTACCGCGCTGTCGATGTTTGTGAATACGGCATCGTCGAGTTCCCGGGTAGGCACCACGGTAATCACTCGGCGATGCGCAACACTCACCACCAGCGCACAGTTGTCCATGAGCAACAGAGATTCCCGCGCTCCCTTCGCGGCGGCCTGGTCCACGGCACGCCCAATGCGGTCTTCGTCGGCCGAGGTCAAGTCAATCCCTCGTCGTGCCATGCGCTCGCGCGCATGGGCGGAAAACGCCACGCTTCGGGCGTCGCGGATAGCCTCCTGGAACGCGCGAGAGAACGCCCCGCTCGACACCGCCTTAGCGGAAAGAGAAGGGCAAGACGGTCTTGGCGCCGTCCGTAGTGCCTGAAGTTCCACTCGATTCATCGTCTTGCGTCCCAATTCCGGTTACACCGGCCATAGACATCAACGCGCCGTCCACGGTCAGGTAAACAATGCTGCCGTCCAGATGAACGCGCTCGACCACGCCCTCACGAAGTTGGCCGTTCATATCGACTCCGGTAACCTGCTGCCCCAACAAGCTCGTTGCCGAGATGAAGTTGAGCTGGTCGATATTGCCACTGAGCGTGTCGAAACCGTCATTCAGGTTGTCCATCTGTTCAAGAGCAGAGAACTGGGCCAACTGCGCCAGCATCTGCGCATTGTCCACCGGCTCGAGCGGATCCTGGTACTGCATCTCAGTAACCAGCAGTTGCAGAAAAGCGTCTCGATCCAGTTCCTGATCCACCGTCCGCGAAGCCGTACCGTCACTCGATGACTTCTGGGCCGAGGGGGTCGACTTCAGCGCCGACAAGGCCTGCTTGCCGGATGAGAGCGGCGTCGGATCTCGCCGGCTCTGAGCGATGGGCGTGCGAACACCGATTCCGTCGGTTCGGAACGCCACCAGAGCATTCATCGTGCATCTCCTTTCCTGAGTCTGCCGCACCGCATCGCGGCACGGCGCCACCTACAACACTTACACCAACACATCCAACCTGCCGCGGCGGGGTGAAGCCGGCTCGTCCGGAGCCGCCTCGGAAGGGGCAAGCCCGGGGACATTATTCTCGGAGGACGACACCGCGCGCGGGGCATCGGGCAAGGAACCGGAAGGCGCATCCGACATTCGGCCGAGGCCGGTCTGAACGCCGTGGGCGTCGGCGGCAACCGTCACTCGTCCGACATCGATGCCGTCTCGCGCCAACGCGTCCCGGAGTGCCTGCAAGTCGCCGCTTAGGGCATGGCGCACGGCCTCGCTCTCGACGCGCAACTGCACGTGCACGCGATCGTCCTGCGACAAGACCTCGACGCGAATCTCACCCAAGGACTCGGGAACAAGCCGTAGCGTAACCGTGCGGCTGTCTTCACGAATGACGTACCGCACGCACCGAACGACATCATTTGCCAGGTTCTGACCGGTGGCGTTCAGCACCATCAACTCGGACGGCACGCCGTTCCCTGTGAGCGCTGAACGGCCCACAGGAGCGTTCTCCGCCAAGAGTACGAACCGCCCGCCGTACGCTTGGTCATCGGCGCTGGCGGTACCCCTCGTGTCGGAACGGTCGACGGCGCCGGACGCGGTCTTGGCCGCACTTTCGCGCTCGGTCGAGGCCGCGTCGCTCACATCGAAGACGGAGGCGGGCAGGAGCCTTTCCGAGCCGGGAGGCAACCCACCGAGATTACCCTCCTCGACGGTCGTGGCCGTCGCAGATCCGGAACACGTCGCTATGGTGTTGGAGGAAGCTTGCGGTTGGGGCGTCCCGCCATGGAGTTCTTCGATAATGCGTCCGAGTCCGTCTCGGACCTCGTTGAGCGCGACGGCACCACCTTCCTCAGCAGGCGCTCGCGCCTCACCGTTGAGGCGTGCCAGCCAGCGCTGAACGAGCGCCTGCGCGCGCCAACCGCCCGCCGGGAGAGCGGACATCTCCATAGCCCCTTCGAGTGCCTCGCCCGCCTCGTCGACCGGCTTCGGCCCAACCGGCTGAAGCATGGCCGACAGTTGCTCCAACAACTGCCGGAGGTTGTCCATGACTTCCGCGTCGACCTCGTCCAATTCCTCGACGGCCTCTGCGCAATCCGTTGTGGCTTGAGCCGGTTTGACCAGGGCACTCAGCCGCTCAAGCAGATCGCCGAGATCCTCGGGAAGATTCGGCGCGTCGTCGGTGGCGTTTCCATAGGCCGCTGCCTTCGTCCCAGCGCCCTCGGTACCAACCGATTCGGAGACGGCGCGGAGTTCATTCATGATGGCAGCGAAGAGCCCGGCCAGTCCGCCACCGGCCGACGGTTTCGCCGTCGAGAGAGTGCCTGCACCGGAAACGTGCGACGTCGCTGCGAATGGGGCACCATGGATCTCCAAACCTATCACCTCCTTTCGTTAAGGGAATGTCCGGCCACGTCCGCAATGGGACCGGAGCGCCGGCCGGGTCAGACAGAACGGGGGCCCGCCACAAGGCATGCCTCGAGATCCCGGGAATGAATACCCCCTGTCCGACGCGTGACGGCCGGCTGGCCGAGCGCGGCCGCCCTACAGCTTCTTTTCCTGAAGGGCCTGGAGAAGGACCGCGGCCTTGCCGGAATCCATGCTATCCAGGATCTTGCCGCGTTCCTTTTCCCTGATCTGTCCGAGAACGCTTGCCGCCTCGTCGATGGGCCAATCCGCCAAAGCCTTGGCGGCATTCTCTGGCTTCATCTCGGAGAGCGACTTGGCCACACTCGCCATTCGCTCGCCGCGATCCTCGTCGATCGAGTCCAGAGAACGCTGGATATCCTTCCGGATGCCGTCGATATCGGTGCGCAGTTCCTCAAGGTCGGCCAGCATTTGGGCAATGCGCTTCTCGCGGGCGTCGAGATCGGCCTGACGGGCATCGAGTTCCTCTTTTCGTGCGCGCAACGCGTTGGCCAACGGCCCGACATCATCGGCGGCCTGTTGTGGGGCAACGACGGGCTGCGGATGCTTGAGCAGCGCTTCGATGGTCTCTCTCGAGAGGCGGCCCGAGGCGGCCAGTAAGCCCGTGAGCGTCGCCGCAAAGGAGACCGTCACGAGCAGAACCAATCCGAGTGCCTTCATCGCGTCTCCTTCGAGGGACTCGCGTCCGCGTGAACCGCCGCGCGCCGTTCCGTGATGCCCTCCATCGCGGATCGATTGGTGGCCAACTCATCCGACGCCTTCTGCCACTCCTTAGCCACTTCCTTCCAGTACGCTGCCTGACGGCGTTCTCGAAGCCGTTCGAGTGCCCGCCGGCGCGTCATGGCCTCATCCAGGTCCATCCGGCGTCGCCGTACCGTTTCCTTCAAATTCACGATGTCGGCATCGGTCTTCGTAACCATGTGGGTCAAATGTCGTTCGTGCTGGTAGTAGCGCCGGATATCGCTGGCATCGAATCGGTCCACGGCCGCTTCGCCCGCCTTATCGAGCGCCCGACGGCGCTCCATTCGCATCGCCTCGCGACGGCGTTCGGCGGCGCCTAGGCTGCGATGGGCCTCGGCAAGGCTCTGGGCGCAGCGGTCTTCTTGGCGCTTGCGAATGCGCAACAACGTATCGTACCGGAACGGCTTTGCCTTTGCCATATGACCTAAGTCCTATCGTCCCAATGCGCGACGCATGGCAGTCACTACCTCTTCGAAGGGCGCACGCTCAAACAAATCCTGTCGCAGGAACGCCCGAATGGCCGGCATTACCCTTAGCGCGGCGTCGATGTCCGGATTGCTTCCCTTGACGTAGGCCCCGATGTTCACGAGGTCCTCGGCATCGCGATAGGTGGCGAGGTGGCGTCGCATCTCGAGCGCCAACGACTGATGGGCCTCTTCGGTCACGTCCAGTATGGATCGACTCACACTGTCGAGCACGTCGATGGGAGGATAATGGCCACGCGAGGCCAGGTCTCTCGACAGGGCGATGTGACCGTCAAGAATGCTCCGCGTGGCATCGCCAATAGGATCATTGAGGTCGTCGGCCTCGACTAGGACGGCATAGAATCCCGTGATGCTGCCCCTCGCATTGGTACCGGCGCGCTCGAGAAGTCGCGGCAGCATCGCGTAGACCGAAGGGGGATATCCCTTCGTGGTAGGCGGCTCACCGACGGCTAAGCCGATTTCGCGCTGCGCCATCGCGAATCGCGTAACCGAGTCCATCATGAGCATGACATCCGCACCCTGGTCGCGGAACCACTCGGCAACGGCCGTCGCGGCATAGGCCCCTTTCAATCGCAACAAGGCCGGCTCGTCGCCCGTGGCCACGACAACGACGGAGCGCCGAAGGCCTTCTTCTCTAAGGTCGACTTCGATAAACTCACGCACTTCACGGCCGCGTTCGCCCACCAGGGCAATCACATTCACGTCGGCGTTCGTGTTTCTTGCCACCATGCCAATCAGCTTGCTCTTGCCCACACCGCTTCCGGACATGATGCCTACGCGCTGGCCCTTGCCGCAGGTGATGCAGGCATCCACCGCCCGAATCCCCGTGGCGATGGGTTCGAGAATGCGTCGACGTTCCAGAGGTTTCGGCGGCTCAGCCAGGAGCGGGACCATCGCCGCAGGCTGGATAGGGGGGCCACCGTCGATGGGATGCCCCAGGCTGTTTACCACGCGCCCCAGCAGGGAATGGCCCACGGGGGTTTGGAGCGGTGCGAAGGTCGGTTTGAGAAGGCATCCGGGGCCGATGCCGTGGGTGTTTCCAAGGGCCATCAACAAGATACGATCACCGCGGAACCCAACAACCTCAACGGGGATGCGGCCGTGGTCACCCCGGGGACAGACAAAACACATATCGCCTACACACATGCGCGGGCCCATGGCCTCGATGGTGAGGCCCACCACGTCAACCACCTTGCCGTCGGCCTGCACCGGTTGAGCTTCTTCGGCCCGTGCCAGGTAGGGGTCTAGGTCGAATGCAGCGCTCATAGCGCTACTCTCCGCCCGCCGAGGCTTCCGGCTCGAGTGAGACACTCAACAACGCATCGAGCATGCGCTCGCACTGCGCCGCGAACCGGGCATCAACGTGCATGCTTGCCGAATCCACGCGGCATTCTCCCGGCTCGATCGCCTCATCCGGCCGCACCTCGAAGGTGGCCAGTCCCTCAAACTCGTCCAGTAGCGCGACGCGGTGCTCACGAAGAGCCTTTAGGTCCACGGGATGGATATGAATGACCACGCTTTCGCGATCGACGAGGGCCTCGAGGGCGCGTCGAACCGTCGTCAGAACAAGCTCGCGATCGGTTCGGGCCTCACGGGCCAGTATTCGTTGGGCCACGCGCAAGGCCAACTCGACCACTTGCGGTTCGAGGGATCGCAGAAAGCCCTCACGGGCCTGCTTGATGGCATCCGCCGCCGCCTGCAACGCCTCGGCGCATTGTCCTATGGACTCGTCGAAGGCCTTGCGCCCGGCCTCCTGTCCGTGGCGCAGGCCCTTTTCGTAGGCCTCACGGACCTTGCAGCTCGCTTCTTCGCGCGCGGCGGCCAGGATGCGCTCGGGGGAGACTCCCTCGGCACCGTCCCTATCATCCGAGGCAGCCGCCACAACCTCTTCAAGCGTCTCTCGCTCATACGCACTGAGGTTGTGCGGCCGATCGGAAGCTCTGAATACCTTTGTCATGCCGAACCAGGCATCCCTGGGCCATCCTTTCGGAGTATCTTAACGATGGCGTGCCGCACGCGACACGCGATCACGCGATGATTTCGTCCTCGGACGCGCCGCCGCGCCCCTCGATCAGTAGCTCGCCCGCCTCTTCCAACTGCCGGATGACGCCCACGATACGCTGTTGCGCCTCTTCGACGTTGCGCAGACGCACCGGGCCCATGAACTCGATCTCCTCGTTGATCATCTCTCGGGCGCGCTCGGACATGTTGTGCAGAATCTTGTCTCGCACATCCTCGCTCGTCGCCTTCAACGCCAACGCAAGATCCTTGCTGTCGATCTCCCGCAAGGCTTTCTGAATACCGGTGTCATCGACGTACACAAGATCATCGAACGTGAACATCAGACGCGATATCTCGTCCGCCAGTTCCGGGTCGCGCTCCTCGAGATCCGCCATAATCGACTTCTCGGTACCGCGCTCGATGCGGTTCAGGATCTCGGCACACTCCTTCACACCTCCCGCGAACGTGAATCCTTGGCTGAACACCGACGCCATTTTCCGTTCGAGCACGCGCTCCACCTCGCGCACGATCTCTGGCGGTGTACGATCCATCGTGGCGATGCGCACCACCACGTCGGCCTGAATCTCCCGCGGCAGGCCGGACAGAATGACCGAAGACATCTGCGCATCGAGATGGGCGAGAATGAGGGCCACGGTCTGCGGATGCTCGTCTTGGATGAAACCGCAGATCTGGGCGGGATCCGCCTTTTTCAGGAACTCGAAGGGCACTTCCTGCAAGCTGCTTTGGAGCCGGGTGAGGATCTCGATGGCCCGTTCCGAACCGAAGGCGTTCTCGAGCAACTCGCGAGCATACTCGATGCCACCTTGTGTCATGTATCGGTTGGCCACGGCCATTTGATGGAACTCGTCAAACACCGATGTCCGAATATCGGCATCCACCGCATCCATCGTGGACAGATCGAGTGTGAGCTGGTCGACTTCCTCGTCGCTCATCTGGGCAAGGACCCGCCCCGCCGCTTGCGACCCGAGACCGGCGAGGAGAATCACGGCCTTCTCCCTCCCGCTCAACCCGCCCTCGTCTAGTTGTGCACGAGCCATGCTTCATTAATCCAAAACTGCGCGCCCTGCGGCGCCACCCAAGAACCCTTACCGATCCTCTGCCATCCACGAGCGCAGCAACGCCGCCACCGCATCCGGTTGCTCTGTGGCGACGCGCTCGATCTGCGCGGCCACGTCCTGACGCCGGAGATCCTCCGGACTCGCCTTGGGCATATCGCGCACCGCCTGCTCTTCCGGTACGGACCGCACGATCATGGCGCGTCGCAGGAAACGCCGCGCCACGATGAAACCCGCCACGATGAGCGCCAGCTTCACGGCGTCTTCGATATACCCAAGCGCGATTTCGCGCGTCCGCTGGGCCTTCACCTCATCCACCGCGACCTGGGTTGCCGTCAAATCGTCGATCTTGAAGGGATGATCACTCACCACGATCTCCGTGGGCGTCTGTCCCTCACCGACGGCGGCCCGCAAGTGATTCTCGTAAGCCTTCTTTCGCTCATCGGTAAGGCTCACGTATTGCCGCACCTCCTTGCCTTCCTCGTCGGTAGTCGTCTCGTAGTCGCCCTCGATAATGGCGCTGACGATGTACTGTCTCACTTCACCGGGCTGCGTCACCGTTTCCGTATCGGTAACGGTGGGCTGGTAGTTTGTAATGACTTCTTCCGTTTCCTCGCTCGTCTGCACCCTACCAGCTTGTGCGGTGGCCGTGGGCAGGTTCGCCATGACGCCCGGAGCCCCCTCTGGAATCGATTCGCCCGAAGTCGTCGTGGTTGTGCTCTCGAACTCACTGATGGGCGTGCCTTCCGCCGCACGACTCTCGGCAACCTTTTTGGATGTGAAATCCACGAGGGCGCTAACCTTGACCAACGCCCTGACCCCCAGTTTCTCGAGATCGCGCAGTGCGCGATCCTCCCGCTGCTTCTCGATCTCGGCAATGTACTCGAGTTTTGAGTTGGCGATGCTGGCGAACTCGCTCTCGGGAGGAACATGCAGCGCCGTGCCGTCCGTGGTAGTCAGGGTGATGTTACCGGGATGAAGATTGGCTCCGCCGAAACTGCTGATGACGCCGAGTAGGGCCTTGACCTCGCCTTTCGATAGCGGCCGTTTCACTTCAAGCGTGACCGCAGCCTCCGAGGGCTTTTGTTCGGAAACGAAGAGTTCTTCCCGCGCTTCTCGAATAAAGACAAAGGACTTGTTGATGAAGTCAAACTCATTCAGTTGCCGCTGCAGCTCGCCCTGAATCGCACGCATGTACTTCACGTCTTGAAGCCAGCGCGTCGTCATGAGATCCTGCTCTTCAAAAAGCTCGAAGCCCGGGGCAACGCCTTGCTTTCGCGGGAGATTCTGTTCCATGAGGGCTACGCGCAATCGAGAACGCTCATCGGCCGGGACCAAGATGGTCTGTCCATCGTTCTCGACCTTGAACGGCACATTGGCCTGATCGCTCAGGTAGGACTGGATCGCCGCGGCGTCATCGAGGTCAAGTTGTGAATAGAGACGCACGTAGTGGGGCCGACTTCCCATGAAGACGAGGGCCACGATAATCGTGGCCGTAGCCAATCCGGCTACGATCAGATTGATGCGGGCGCTCGCGGACAATCGTTGCCACGCTTGGCCCACACCGACTAATAGTTGGCGCAGGAACTCCACAGAAACCACCTCGCTCGCCGAGACACACGGCGGTTGCCACCCCGCTCGGCCAAGCAGCAGCGGCTGGACAAGGGCAGATGACTGGGAGATTCAATTATCATCTCCGCACACGCCCCGGCCGTCCTCTCGCAGACGCCGGGTTTTCTGAAGGAACCGTCCTCCCTCGGTTGGCGATCACCCATGCGAACACCGGCTCGTGCGCGTGCATCGGCCGTTGCACACGCCCTCACCGCACACCGCAATCCTCGGCGCCACTTCCCTATCACTCCCGCCGAGGACGTGACCGCGAGTTGACGGAAGACACTCACCGGCACGAACTCTACTCGCTCATCCACCGGAAAAGCCCTGGGGCTATTCCGGTTCAAACCGACACCCTGCGGCACCGGACCTACACTTGCATGCGCATGATCTCTTCGTAAGCCGCGACCATCTTGTTGCGCACCGCCATCATGGTCTGGAACGCCACATCCGCCTTCTCCACCGCCACCATCGCCTGCGCCACGTCTTTGATCTCTCCGGACACCAGTTGCTGGATGGTCGCGTCCGCCTCGTTTTGAAGCCGCTGTACCTCCGTCACGGCGTTCGTAAGCACTTCGTGGAACGAAGGCCCCGAGGTCTTCAGCGGCGCCGGCTGCGGCACCCGCATGACCTTGGCGCCCGCCTCAACGGGCTGGAGCCCTATGCCCGGAACTCGAATGGGATCCGTCATCGTTCCTCACTCTTCGCCGCGCCCGCGCGCAACCGCCTACACACGGATGATCTCCAACGCCTGTTCCTGCATTCGCTTACCCGACACGATCACGGCCACGTTGGCTTCGTACGCCCGTTGGGCCGAGATCAGATCGGTCATTTCGATCGCGATATCCACATTCGGATACGACACATAGCCCTGCGCGTCCGCATCCGGATGCTCCGGATCGTATACTTGGCGGAACGGTGATGAATCCGGAACCACCGACTTCACGCGAACGCCTGCCTGGCCCGCGCTCGCTCCCATTCTAACCTGTTCGCCGCGGAATATCACTAGCTGGCGGCGAAAAGGTCCGCCGTCCGGCGTCCGCGTCGTCTGTGCGTTCGCGATGTTGTTCGCAATCACGTTCAACCGTGCTCGCTGGGCCTTGAGGCCGCTTACCGCAATCTCACGCGCCGACAGCTCCGGGATCATGTTCTCTGCGTCCTTTGGGGAACGCCGCCTGGAATCTACCGAAGACCGGATAACATATTCTTGACCTGGTCAAAACGCTTGACCAAGAGACTACTATATGTTGTGTATCTCCCGGTATTTTCCGAAAGAGCGGCCATCTCCTCGTCCAAATCTACCTTATTGTAGTCATTCTTTGACAAAATGGCAAGGCGATCGGATTTCCCGTCCCGGCCGTGGATATCTAGATGCCGGGGGTCTGTCTTGCGGAGAGCGATCCGCCCCCGGCCTTCGACCGCGGCCTTCAATGTAGCCTGGAAATCCAACCGTGTCGGGTTGAAATGGGGTGTATCGACGTTGGCGATGTTGTTGGCCAGGATTCGGTGGTTTGTCTCGGCCACCCGCATTGCCTCGACCAACAACTTCGTGGTGTCGACACCCGCGTACGCGCTCAAAGGTCCCTCCTTTCCTCCAGTCGTCTTCCGTCATCTGATGGAGAAGCAAGCGATATGCCATTGAGTCCAGAAACCATAACTCATTGAATACCAGTACCTTATATTATCATGACATTAAGACCGGAACGACCGAACGCTGCAAGAACATCCCTCCGTGGGACATTTTTGCCAACACGATGTTCCTGGGGTCCGCGCTCCATGCTCTTGATCTGGGGAGCGTTCTCGTGCCACCCTTTGCGTCAATGGCCAACAGGGGCCCGCTCCCAGTACGGAGTCACAACATGCGGTATCTCTTCATCGTCGGTGGCGCGATCGCCGCAATCACATCATGGTCCGGCGCCTGTGCCGAGACTTCGGCACCGGAGGAAGCGTCTTGGCGCATCGACTTGTGGGGCGATGCCGTGCCCCGTATCGAGCAAGTCGAAACGCTAGACGTCCCTCGGGGCAGCTTGCTGTCGTCTGGCATCCTTCGGGACGGCTGGAAATTCCAGCGGTCCTGGGTCTACGAGTTGGACGAGGATTCCGTGTGGGCCACATCGCTGGTGTCGAGTCTCGACTTGACGGTTCTCCGGCCTCGGGACCTGGTGCTGTTCCTGCGGTTGCGTCAGAACCCCGAAGCCGCCAAGGCGCTGCAGCCGCAGCGGGTCGACGTGACCTGGCGCACGGCGCGCGTGGGCGTGTGTGAGTTCGGCACGGCCACGGAACCCGGTGGCGCCCATGAGTTCAGTCTGTCGATTCCCAAGGAGGCCCAGCGAGTCGGAAAGAACCAGGTGGTTTTCCACAGTCGCTTCGCGGTGTCCGACGACTTCGTGGCGGGACAGTCGAAACCATCGAGCCGACCTCGAGCGTTCGGCCTGTGCGAGGTCAGACTCAGCGAGCCCGGCACAGCCCCGGCCGTAGCGATGAAGGCCGTCTCCGCGGTTGTCGGGAGCGGGATCGTCCAGACGGCGGGAACGCGGCTGAGCTATCCGGTTCTCCTACCACCCGAAGGGCAATGCCGGTTTCACGTGACGCCACCGAGCATCGAGGGCGCCGATCTGCGGTTGTGTGCCGATGGGCTGTCTGGGCGGCGCGATGAGACCGTGATTCCCTTGGCCGGGCCGGTGGAACTCGATCTCAGCCCGCACGTGGGACGTGTTGTCGAGATCATATTCGATACCACGCGCTGTGCTCCCGGAGCCGAGATCGTGTGGCAAGAGGCCGCGGTTGTGGCCGATCACGCGTTTCCGACCTTCGAGTGGTGTCCTTTACCCGCTGGTCTGGACGGGGTCCATCGTGAGGACCTCAACGTCGTATTCATCATCCTTGATGCGCTTCGCGCGGACTCCGTCGGCTGCTATGGCTACGGCCGGGACACGACGCCCGCGATCGATCGTCTCGCGGCGGAGGGCGTCGTGTTTGAGCGCGCGTATGCGGCCGCGCCGTACACGTATAGCTCGACATGGAGTCTCGTAACGTCAGCGTATCCCTATCAGCACGGGGCGCCCATGGTTCCGGCGAAGGCGCCCACGGAACTCGTGCGTCTTCAGGACTGCTTGGGGGCGGCCGGTATCCACACCGGCTGTGTGTCGGCGAACAGCTTCGTCACCGACAAACGGGGCAACGCCGAAGGCTTCGCCGAGATGCTCACCACGTTCGAGAACCTCCGGGAGAATCCGCGCGGCGATCCCACCATGGTCACGCGCGCCGCCACGCGATTCATCAAGCGCGCCGTGCGCAATGGACAACGTTTCTTCCTCTACGCCCACTATCGCCAGCCCCATTTCCCCTACGTGGCGCCGGAAGCGTTTGAGGGACTATTCGCCCTCGATCCGGAGCCTGTGGAGCTGAGCAATCCGCGCCAGCTCTACGGAGAGATGATCCGCGAAGAAATGTACCGGATGAAGACGCACTACGATGAGAACATCCGTGCTGCGGACACCGAGGTAGGCGAGATCTGCAAGATCATCCAGGAACTCAGTATCGGTGAACGAACGGTGGTCATCGTGACATCGGATCATGGGGAAGCCTTCAATGAACACGGTTTCCAAGGCCACAACTCGACGGTCTACAACGATATGACGCGCATTCCGCTCGTCATAAGCGGCGGCCCAACGCCGCGAGGTCTGCGATACGACCGCATCGTGCGCAACATCGACTTCTACCCCACGATCTGCGATCTCCTGGGCGTGGTCGTTCCGGGAACCGTTCTCGGGCGGAGCCTGCTGCGTGCCGTGGAAGAACCGCTGCCTCAAGGCATCCTGGCCTTTTCGCAACCGGACTACACGGCCAATCCCCTCGAGGCCTACTGGTGGGATCGGTACAAGCTGATCCGCGATGCGTGGGGATCCTCCATCGAGGTGTACGACCTCGAACACGATCCGGCTGAAACGGCCAATATCGCAGCCCACCGACCTGTCCTGACCGACTATCTGCTCGCCCAGGCGCTGGCCTATCGGCAGTTTCTCCTGGGCGGCCGGGAGATCGAGGCCCGAACAAGCGACAACGTCGGTGAGGACTTGAATCCGAGCGAACGCGATCAACTGAACGCGCTGGGGTATCTCGAGTAACGCGAGCGCCCACGGTGGACGAGCGAATGGTGTTCGCGCAGGAGTTGGGACCATGATGGCTGGTGGAATGGCGATCCTCGTTGTGGCGGCGGCATGTGCAGGCGACTATCCGCTGACGCTTCCCGAGGGGTTTATCCTCGTCGCGCACCGTGGCGTCGTGACCGACACGATATCCGAGAATAGTCTCGCCTCGATCGAGGAAACCGTACGCCGTGGTTACACGCACATCGAAGTCGACCTTCGTGCGACAGCGGACGGCCGTGTTGTGTGCTTTCACGACGACAATCTGAAGCGGGTGACGGGAATCAGGGCGAGCATCAGCCAATCGACGCTGGCCGAACTCCGCGTGAAAGCCCCGGAAGAGCGGCTTCCCTCGTTCGAGCAGTTCTGCGCCCTGTGCGAGGGTCGGATCAATCTGATGCCGGACGTCAAGGAATGCGCCCCGGGACTGGTCGAGACCTACGTCCGAGGCATCGAGGAGCCCATGGTCGCCCACGGGCTACTGGAGAACGCGCTTTTCATCGGAAAGAGCGATATAGTTTGGCGGCTTCGGGACAGAACGAGAATGCCGTGGCGTCCCCCATCTTCGGAATCGGGAGAAGTTCTCGACGGGGCGCTCGGGGAACGGTACTTCGTGTTTAAGCACGGCCAGGACCTGGGCGAAGAGGCGGTTCGCGAGTTCCAGGCCATGGGATTGCCCATCGTCGCGAGCATCAACCTTTTTCACTATCGCAAGATGGATCCCCGGATCTCGGGATCGGCCGATGTGAAACGATTGATCGAGCTGGGCGTCACGGGTTTCCAGATCGACGCCGCGTATGAATCCGCCGTGGTCGAGGCGCTCGCCGCGCAGAAGTGAAGGGGCCCTTTGCCATCGATCTGGATTCCCCAGTGCTCGACGCCCCCTCACTGCGCATCCGCCGGTGCACCGCCCCGATACTCGCTGAGCTTGTTGCGCAACGTGCGCACGCTGATGCCCAGCACCTCGGCGGCACGGGTGCGATTCTGTCCGCATGCGTCGAGGGTCTGCAGAATCAACTCCTTCTCCATTTCGGCAACGGTCAGGCCTTTGGGGAAGGCCACCCTGCCCACAGGCGCTGCGACACGGGTTGAACCCAAGGCGAAGTGCTGTGGTCCAAGAAGGGGTTCCGTGGAAAGGACTACGGCTCGCTCGATGGCGTTTTGCAGTTCGCGCACGTTCCCGGGCCAATCGCACTCGATGAAGGCCTTGCGGGCGCTATCGGTGAAACCGGTGATCGAGCGGCCATTCTCTTGGGCATAGCGCGCCAGGAAATGATCCATCAGGGCGGGGATATCTTGGCGGCGGTCGCGCAGGGGTGGGAGATGGATGGGGATCACGCTCAGGCGAAAGAAGAGGTCCTCGCGAAACTTGCCTTCCTCAATGGCCCTCTCGAGGTCGCGGTTCGAGGTGGCCACGATGCGCGTATCGACCCGGATCGGCTCGGAGCCACCGACGCGATCGAACTCGCGCTCCTGGAGCGCCCGTAGCAGCTTCGGTTGCAGTTCGGGTGTGATCTCGCTCACCTCGTCCAGGAGCAAGGTCCCGCCGTCGGCCAACTCGAAACGTCCGATCTTCCGTTCGTGGGCGCCGGTGAACGAACCCTTCTCGTGGCCGAACAGTTCGCTTTCGAGAAGCCCGGCGGAAAGCGCCGCGCAGTTTACCTTGATGAACGGCTTGTCGCGGCGATTGCCGGTGAAGTGTATGGCCCTCGCGACCAACTCCTTGCCAGTGCCGCTTTCGCCTCGGATCAACACGGTCGCGCGGCTATCGGCCACCTTGGTGATGCTGTCGTAGACCGCGCGCATCGCCGGACTGTCGCCGACCATGCGCTGGAAGTCGTAGAGGGCGTTAAGCTCGGCGCGGAGGTAGCGATTCTCTTGGGCCAAGCGGCCGCGTTCGATGGCCCGCTCGACGGCGAGTTCGAGTTCGTCGGGTGCGAAGGGCTTGAGGATATAGTCGTCGGCACCGCCCTTGAGGGCGGCCACGGCCGTCTCGATGGTTCCGTAGGCCGTCATGACAATGCAATGGGCATCGGAGGATTCGGCGCGCACCTGACGGAGGACTTCGAGTCCGTCCATCGGCGCCATCTTGAGATCCGTCACAATGACGTCGTGGCCTTTCTGTCGGAACACCTCGACGCCCGAGGCGCCCGAGGCCACCGAGTCTACCTCGTAGCCGGCGCGCACCAGGGTCTCCTCGACGTACTCGCGCATCAGGGCTTCGTCGTCGATAACCAATATGCGATACTTCGGCATAGATCACTCCGCCCGAGGCAACCGGATCCGGAACGTGGATCCCGCGCCCAGCGCACTTTCGGCCTCGATGGTCCCACCATGCCCCTCGACGATCTTGGCGGCAATGGCCAGTCCGAGGCCCGTACCCTTTTCCTTGGTCGTGAAGAACGGCGAAAAGACCTGGGGCACCTGCTCGTCGGACATGCCACAGCCGGTATCGGCAACGGCTACCGCCACCGTACTGTCGTCGGCCTGTGCCGTAATGCGCACGGCGCCTGGTCCCTCAATGCTCTGCACGGCGTTGAGCACCACATTCAAGAAGACCTGTCGCAGCTTGTCGGCATCAGCCAGGACCTTCAGGCCGCTGTCCACGTTGAGGGTCACCGCGATGGGGCGATCACCGAGATCCACCAGACCGGCCGCACTTTCGACCAGCGCCGCCACGGCGATAGGCTGCATGCGGAGGTCGACGGGCCGGGTATACTCGAGGAGTTCATTGACTACGCGTTCCAGGTTCTTCGTGCCGGCCAGGATCTTCTGCACAAGCCTCGAGCGGGCGTCGTCCGCCGCGATATCGCGTGCCAGCAGCGTTGCGAAGCCCCGGATGCCTCCGAGGGGGTTACGGATCTCATGGGCAACGGTGGCGGCCATCTCCCCGATCGCGGCGAGGCGATCCACTTGGCGCAGTTGCTTACGCAGCGCTTCGATCTCGCTGAGATCCTGAAACACCTTGACTTGGCCAATCCGCTGCTGTCGGCGGTCGGCGATGGGGGAATCGCGTTCCGCCACGGGCACATGTCGCCCGCTCTTCGCCCTGAGCTGCATGCCGCCGGCGCCCGGTGGCGTGTGGAATGCGCGTTCAAACAGGGCGCGGAATTCATGACCCACGGCCTCCGAGGCTTCGTATCCGAGAACCTGCGTGGCAGCCCGGTTGAACGTGGTGATGACGCCCCGGACATCGACAGCCACCACACCGTCGTTCATACTCTCGAGGATGGAGTGAAGGTAGTCGTTGGTCAGGGCAAGCTCTTGATGTTTGTCGGCCAGTTCGCGGTCCAGGCTCTGAACGCGCTCCTCGAGTCGGCGGTACGCCTCCTCCATCACTTGGGTGGTCTTCGTGAACTGGTCGAAGGCCTCCGCCAACGCCTGCATATCGGTGTCGCCGTTCATCATGCCTTCTTATCGATCCAGTCGCCGTCGCCGGCGACATGAGGCCGGTATTTCTCCAGGAGGCCTCGGCCTTGCCTCAGTTGCCCAAGCGCCTTCGCGACGGTCTGCTGGCGGTCCTCCACGCCTAAGCGCGCCTGTTCGAGAATCGCGGCAGCCCGTTCGGCCAGTTTTCGCGCGCGCTGCGCCAGCGCGCTTACCTCAGCGCGTCCTTCGGGATCGACACCCTCCGCGGCTCCCCACTCCTTTATGAGCGCGTCGAACTCGCGCTGGAAGCCGGCCAGCTCGACCGCATACTGCGCTTCGCGTTCGAGGACCGCCTCCGTGTTGGTGTCGATCCGATCACCTTCTCGAGAGGCCGCGTCCTTGAGCCATTCTTCGAGCCACGCCACGTGGCGCACGAAGTAGTCCTTCATCCTGGCGATATGCGGGTCCTTGTCCATACCGTCACCCCGCCGACTTGGGCTGGGCCGTCACGGGGAGGCCTCGTAGCCGTTGTTCAAGGCGGGCGTAGTCCGCCATCAGGGCCGCCTGCTCGGCCCACGGCGTTGCCGCGGCGGCAACCTCATCGAACAAGGCCACGGAGCCTTCGATATCCGAAAGCCGGAAGAGGGCATTGGCCCGCTGGAACTTCATCCACCAGAGATCGGGAGAATCCGAGGCGCCCCATTCCAAGGCCAAGTCGAACGCGTCTGCGGCGGCGCGGTAGTCACTGCGGGCGTAGAGGTAATCGCCCCACGCGAGGGCGGCACGTTGGAGCCGGGGCCCATCAACGGGCTGCTGCCGGACCCGGGCTTCGATATCCATCACCAGGGCTCGGGCGCGCGCCGTGTTGTCCAGTGCCAGATAGGCCTCGAGCAATTGCTGCTCGCTCTCGGGCGTTCGCTGGGCCGGATAACCGTCATAGGCCTGCTGCATCTTATCGAGTGCTTCACGCGGATCGATCCGCGTCAGGGCAGCCCCCTGCCCCATGAGGAGTCGATGGGCAGTTTCATCGCTTAGGCGCCTCACATCCACTCGCTTGGCCACGACCAAGCCATCGTCAATGGCCCCCGATTCGAGGAGGGATGCGGCCGCGTGCGCGAGGACTTCGGGCTCGGTACTGAGCGCCGCCACGTCGCGGAAAGCATCGGCGGCCCGCTCGCTCAGGCCGACGCTCTGATAGAGGTCTCCCGTCGCCGTGAGCACGGGGAGCTGTTGGGGTCTACCTTCGGTTGCGGCAGCCAGCAGCTCGAGGCGTTCGAGAGCTTCGCGAACCCGGCCCGCTTCGCACAGGATCTGGGCATGCTCGATGCCCGCTTCGAGCGCCTCGGCGGTTCCGGCGAACGCGGCCTGCAGCAAACGGCAGGCCTCCATCGCTTCCTCGGCATTCCCGATCGCGCGGAAGGCCCGCGCCGAGGACAACAGAACCTCCGGTTTCGTAGATCCGGCGAGGTGCGCATCCATCCAGTACCGGGCAGCCTGGGCGGTCTCGCCGGCCAGTCCGTACAGATCCCCGGCATTCTCGAGGACGAGCGGATTATCGCGATAGGTCCGGGCGGCGCGGGAAGCGGTCCTGAGCGCCTCTTTTCGATGGCCCATTTCGTCGAGGAGTTGACTCAACTCGATGAGGGCGGCCGGGGTGGTCTCATTCTCGGGAAAGAAGCGAATGAGTTCGTTCAGCACGCGATGGGCCTCGTCGAGCTGTGCCAAGGCACGATAGGCTTTCGCAAGCACCAGGTAGACACGGTCATGGCCCTCGACCGTCGTGGCGACTCTCAGATAGGCCTCGAGTTGATTGACGGCTTCTCGATAGTCGCCCTCGTCGTAGGCCAACTCGCCTAAGCGGGCTATGGCGTCGGCGCCCAGCTTCGTGCCGGAATAGGCCTCCGCGACCCGGACGTACAGCACGTGCGCGTCCGTCCGGTTGCCGGTGCCCGCGAAGGCGTCGGCCAGCCACAAGCGGGCCTCGCCCACCCGGGGTGAACCCGGAAACTGACGCAGCAAATGCTGAACCCAGGCCGCGGCTTCTTTGCGTTGATCGATTTGGACACAGATGCGCGCCAAATCCATAAGAACGTCGTCCAATTCCGAGGCATTGGGATACTCATTGAGCAGGCGCGTGTAGGTTTCCCGCGCGGCCCGAGGCAGGCTCGCACGCGCATACAACTCGGCCTTCCATCGAAGCGCTTCGGGCGCCCTGGGATGGGAGGGAGCATACTCGAGCAGATCGTCGATCTCGGCGTGAACGCGCTCTCCTTCCGCCTCGGAAAACGATGCCGGCAGGGCCTCGACCAAGGCCTCGGTTCGGAGGTATCGCGCGTCTGTCCGTTCGGCACCCGGCGGAGCGGCCGCAATGGGGCCCTCCAATGCTGCGGCCGCATCGGCGTACGCGCCTTCCGCGATCAGGTTGCGCGCGACCTCCATTGCCCGTGCAAGACCGCCGCCGCGCAGTCGGGCTAGGTCCGAATCCGTAGGGACTCGGTTCTGGTGCGTGTAAAGAAACGTGAACGTGCCGAGCGTGAAAACCACCATGGTCGCCGTAACGGCACTCACCCTCGCGTAGTGATCGTGGAAGAAAGTTACCCAATGCGCCCCCGAAGATCCCGGCGACGGTAGCCGCGACGCGATCCACTTGGGCAGAAGCCCGCGACGTCGACGGAAACGGAGGACGCCCGGTGAAGCCGGCTCACCGCCCTCCACGGGGGAATCCGTCCCAACCTCCTCCTCGGCCGACGGAGCATACACAGGGACCGCCCCGGCGGAGGCCGCTGGTGCCGGAGCCGCTTCTGCGTGCTGCGCCTGGCGGATGATAGCCTCGATATCCGCATCCGAGATGTCATCTCCGGTTTCCTCGCCGGTGGCGTCAACGGAAGATACGATCTGATCGAGGAGGTCTTGGCTCACCAGATTCGCTTCCGGTGCCGGCGCCCGAGACGGTGGATCAACGCCTTTGGCGACGGTCTCGTCTTCATCGCCAAGGGAACTGATGAGCGAGTCGATTTCGCTCTGACCCAGCGCGCCGGCGTCAACAGCTTGGGTCGGCCCATTTCCAAGGACGGCATCGAGGTCCCGGCCGTCTAGGGGCGCATCTTCCTTTGCCACGAGGAGCGCGTCCAGTTCTTCCACGGACAGCGTCTGAGCGAAAACGTCCGGGCCCCCTTCGTCCGCCGGCAGTTCCGGGGCCGCGTCTGCCGACCGCTCCAAAACATCGTCCGGCCGCTGGGTCACCAGTGGTTCATTCGACAGGACGTCGACCGTAGGGGGTTCCGGGGCCGCATGGGTAGTCTCTCCCGCCTCTCCGGACCTCAGCGAGGCAATCAGGGCATCGAGTTCCTCGGGAGACGAGACGGTCCCACTCTCGGCGGCAGACACGCCGCCGGCACTTGCCTCTCCTCCCCCGAGTTCTGGCGAAAGAGCCCCCTCTAGCGCGCCCAGCGTCACCTCGTCGAGAGACCAACCCTTTTCGGCGGCGTTGGTATCCTCCTCCCCCGCCTCCGTGGATGCATCCCCGGCTCGTTCAAGGTCGGGGTTGTCCTCTTCAGACCGCGGCGGATCCTCCGGAGACTTCTTCTCGGGTAGGTCAGAGTCCGTCATGGCTCTCCGTTGCCGCATGGCCCGCGCCGAACGCGCGGCGCGCGGGCCCTGTTGGCAGAGCGACACAATATGTAGGGTCTCTCAACACAGAACGCCGATTATCTTGTGTTAGTCTAGCACGGATGGCCGTTGCGCGCAATCTTCACGCGCGGCGACATCACGTTGGTCTATGCCCCATTGCGTCGGGCCAATCTCTTGTGGTTTTTGAACTGATCGAAGAGGACGGCACCGAGCAGGATCGCGCCGCGGACCACATATTGATAGAACGAGTCAATGTTCATCAGGTTCATGGCGTTTTGGACGGTGCCCATGATCATTACGCCGACCATGACGCCGGCCATGGTGCCGACGCCACCGGTTAGGGAGACACCGCCCAGGACGCACGCCGAGATGACCTCGAGGGAGAATCCTTCGGACGTTTTGGGCTGGCCGCTCGTCATTCGCGAGGCGAGCACGACACCGGCGAAGCCGGCCATGATTCCTTGGATGGTGAAGATGAGGACCTTGATCCGGCGTACGGGCACCCCTGCGAGCCACGCGGCTTCTTTGTTGCCGCCGATGGCCAAGGTATGGCGCCCAAAGCGCGACGTGCGCAGGAGGATACCGAAGACCAGAAAACAGGCCAACGTGATCCACACCGGGGTCGGGATACTGAATCCGAAGCGGCGGGGTGGAAACGCGGAATTACCGAGGAGGAAGAAGTTCTCGTTGGTAACACCCACCGCCTTGCCGCCGGAGACGATGTAGCCCATGCCGCGGACGATCTGCATGGTGGCCAAGGTGGTGATGAGCGCGTTGATACGGAAACGCGCGATGACGATCCCGTTCACGAGGCCGGCCGCGCCGCCCACCGCCAGGCCGGCAAGAATGCCTACGAACACGCTGCCGGTGGCGTTGGTGACCACGGCGGCGAGTACACCGCTACACGCCACAACGGCCTCGATGGATAGGTCGAAATCGCCGGAGGCGAGGCAGAACAGCATGGTGCAGGCCACCATCCCGACCATCGACACCGAGAGAGCCAGCCCCTTCATGTTCACCCAGGTGAAGAAGTTGGGCACGAAGAGAGAAACGCTCAGGAACAGGGCGACGAATACGACCAGCATACCCGCGTTATCCCAGAGATTGCGGAGGAACTGGGCGCTGGCGCTACGCATCGAGGTCATGGTGGAAAGGCTCCGGCCATAGGTGACGCCACAGACCTCAGAACGAGAGAAGGCATTGCCAAATGTAGAGGTAGCCCAGGGCGTCGACGTCCTCCCACACGCGTCGGACCAGCGCTTCGTCGCCCGAGATGCCGGGAAGCTCGTCGCGCTTCTGCGCCCAGGGAACGCAGACGCCGGGCGCGACGCGCCCTAGGCGAATGGCGTTAGCGGGGTCGGGGACCTCGTGCCCGGAGGATTCATCCGCGCTGAGTGAATAGGCCGCACCGTTGTAGGCACCGTACTCCCGCGTGAAATCCGTCATGGCGCGAACATTCTCGATCTTGGCGTCGTCCTGCATGATCGCGGAGGCATCCATAATGTAGCCGCCTTCGCGCGCCACGCCGTCGATGACCTTCTTGCAGTAGTCGCGCACCTCGGCCGGCGTACCGTATGCCAGGAGCATGTTGGGGATACCGCCGCTAAGGCAAAACCGGTTTCCGAGGACACGGTGGGCCTTGAGAATGTCCGTACGGTCCACGTGAAACACGATGCTTTTCTCGGGGAGTTCCGCGAAGCTTTCGAGATGGGCCGCCCAATCGCCTTCGGCGTAGAAGAGCGTCTGATGGCCGTGACGCCAGATCTCCTCGATGAGGGGCTTGAGTGTGGGCCAGTAGAGTCCGTCGAAGTCGCGGTCCGAGATGAACGGCACGCAGCCACGGTGCATCCAGAACCCGATGGGCACATTCTTGGCCGGATCGGCGCCGGAGAGCGCCACGTGGAGCAGATGCGGCATGAGCGCCTCGCACGCGGCGAGGACCTTCTCCGGCTGGATGAGCATGTCCATGGTGAGACCGACATAGCCGCGCAGCTTGTCGGCGATGATGTCGAAGGGGGCCTTGAAGATGCCCGCGATGGCGGACACGGTGCCGCACTCGGACTCGAGCCGCTCGATCTGCGGGCCGAACGCGGTGAAGTAGCTGAGCATGGCCATGCCGCCCTTCACAAAGGATAGGTTGTTTCGATAGGACGTGGGCGCGCCCATGGGCTGGACATCGGCCGAGGCACGGGGCAGCCATACGTTGTAAAGAAACGCCGTCGGATCGTCTATCAGCTCGTCGTACTCGTCGGATTTCATGAAGGCGTTGGCTTCCGACGGTTCGATGTACTGGAAACCTTTGTCGGGCGGGACGCCAATGCCGGGCACTCCGTAGTACTTGGTGCCGATGGCCTCGGTCAGGCCGGTCCAGACATAGACCATGTTGGCCACGGTGGCGTCCCAGTCGAAGTCGGCGGCGCACTTGCGGAGGGCGTCGAAGGCCATCTGGTAGTCGTGCGTGACCTGCTGGCAGGTGTATCCGGCATAGGTGGCGGTGAATTCGGCCGCGAACGGCCGGATCGGGACGCGATCGGGTTTTTCATTACGCATGGCCGTGACGTAGCGCTTCAGGCGTTCCTGGTACAGGCGTTCCATGGCCTCACTCATGAGAAGGCGCTCCTTTCCGCAAGTCTCCGTGCCAAGCCGCCGCTTCGGCATGCTGGATACCGGGCGCGGCCGTCACGCGATCCTCGGATCGCGGTATTCGTCGTTGACCTCAGAGTACAATGGTCTGTTTGTCCGTATCGAAGCGGACGGCTTTTCCATCGCGCAGCGACCACATGCCCATGATGAGCGCGGTCTGTGTGTGATAGGCGAGGTCGGCCGAACTGAGCGTCTGCGGATTGCCGCTCCGGCAGCATTCGAGAAACCGACGCCAGTACTCGGCGAAGTCCTCGGGGTGCTCAATGGGAATGCGCTGCGGTTGCTTCTGCTTGTCGTCCACCGGAATGAAAACGATCTCCTCGCCCTCAATGGTGAGGGCACCTTCCCACCCACGAATCACGGGGACGCGCTGGCCGGAGCCACGCTGGCCGGTAGCCTGATAGGGGTTGCCCTGCGTGCCGAGCACGGCAACGGTGATCTTCTCCGGATAGTCCATGAGCATGTTGAAGGTGTCGGGGACCTCGCGCTCGTCGTAGCGGAACTTTCCGCCCGTGGCCACAACCAAGCTCGGCATCGTCACACCGAGGATGTGCATCACAGGGGTGAGCGTGTGCGGGAAGAGGTCCGTGCTCGGCCCGCCGGCATAGTCTTCGTACATGCGCCAGCGGAAAAAGCGGCTGACGTCGAACTCGCGCTTGGGCGCATCGCCGAGGAAGGCCTCCCAGTTGAGGTCGGCGCCCGGCTTAGCATTGGGATCGTCGACGGGCATGCCGCGCTCGCCCCAATCACCCACCCGGAAGAATCCGGTCTCGGCGTGGATGGGCTGGCCGATGAGACCTTCTTGGACGAGCTTCTTCATCTGATGCCAGGCGGAATCGGACATGCCTTGCGTGCCAAGCTGGAACACGCATCCGCTCTTCTTGACCTCGATCGCGAGCTGTTTGGTGAGTTCGAACTGACGCCAGTGCGTCACCGGTTTCTCGCAGTAGACGTGCTTTCCGGCTTGCACGGCGTCGATAGCCTGATACCCATGGTGGTGGTCCGGCGTAGCGATGCAGACCACATCGACGTTGGGATCCGCCAGGAGTTCGCGGTGATCCATGTAGGCTTTGGCGTTGAAGTGCTCGGCGGCCGCGTGAACGCGTGGGCGGTACACATCGCAAACGGCGACAATATCGCATTCGCCACCGTTATCCTTGAGCCAGTTCACCATACCCATGTGGGCGCCGCCGCGGCCTCCCGTGCCGATGAAACCGACCCCGAGACGCTCGTTGGCGCCGTACGCCCGGCGCGCGGTAGCGGCGCTGGCCGCGGCCAAGGTGGCCGCTGCCGTGCGGTTCATGAACCCCCTGCGCGTGATGGCGTGTCGCGCATCCTGCGATTCGTGTGTAGCGGCCATGGTCCCATTCCTCTCCCTGCGGTTTGCCCCTCTCGGCATCATTGCAGAACCCACGGATAACATTGTAGGGCATGTCCCCATCGACATGCACGATCTCGGTCGGTCACGGAACGGCGGGGAACGCTCCGGGCAAGGCGACCCATCGATCATACAGGGCCTGGATCTCTTCGGCCGGGATTTCGCCGTCCCAAAGCGCCACGCCGTAGTGGAGATCCAGCGGCTTTCCGGTCGCGATCTCGAGCGGTTCGCGCCACAGGTTCATGGTGGCGGAGATGTAGGAGAATGGCGTCCCCATGGTGAACCAGAGGGCCGGCCGCCGCAGATTGTCCGGATGATCGAATACGGCCACCGTCGCGGGCTTGCCGTCGGCCTCGGCAATGAAGGCACACCAGTCGGCCGGCGTCAAGCGCTCGTCGCCACGAACCACTTCCCCCGCGCCGCCGGCGGCATGGAAGAAGCGCCCCACACCGTCCATCGACGTGAGAAACCTCATGCCGAGACCGTGGTAATGGGCGCCGGTCAGCGTGGCCGAGGGTTTGCCTTCGGGAACCTCGAGGCGCGCGCGCCAGCCAACCACGGAGGCGTCCACGTCGGCGATCTGAAAGAGGTCGATGCGACGCGTTTCCTTGAGCAAGACCGACTGTCCGTCCGGCGCAGTCCAGTCGAGGCGTTCGGTGAATCCCGCACGCTCCACACCGCCCTGAATCGCGGTGCCGACATCCTCGAAACGGCCGTGCACCTGGACGCCGGGTGATGTGGCCTCTTCCCAGAAGTTGACCCCGTCCACCGTCACGGCGAACATGAGCGCGTGGTGGTGTTTGTGGTCGGAGGGCGAATCGCGGAGTATCTGGATGCCCTTGGGCGAGTACAGCTCAGCCAAGTAAGGCTTGAACGGCGCATCGGCGAAACGGTAGCGAATCCGGGTTGAATCACCGGCCTTCACCGAAGCAACCTGGTCATCCACCGCCACCCGGAGTGGTTCTGCATGGGCCATTGATACGGCGACAAGAAGCATTAGACCGAGCGCAATCGTCTTCACCCACCATTCCTCCCTCATTCCGGGCGTACGCCACGCGAGCATCTCGATTCTACACCGGGGTCTACGGGGAGCGCCACTACCATTCGCGTATCGCGCTCACGGGAACAGGCTATCGCCTTCGGCAGGCATCTCGATCGAAAGCGCGGACTCGACGCCCGTCAACCGGTAGACCTCGAGCGCGAAAGCCAGATCTTCCCGTACGGCCGTCAGCGCCAAGGGCACCCGGCCGTATCCGATGGCATTCACCATCCGCACGGGGACGGGCGCCGCCAAGGCAAGCACCTGCGCCACGTCGGCCGCTCTCAGAAGGTTGGGTATGCCGAGCCAGATTGGCTGCGGCTGCTCGTTCTCGATGAAGTAGCGGAAACTGGTGAGGGGACCTGAGGCCACGACCTCCTGGAAAGGCGCGCCGAGCGCCGTCGCGAATATGCCGAGCAGCGCACCTGCCTCGCGGCCAACGAAGCAAACGTGGTCTGCCAGCACATCGACACGCCCGGCCACGTAGCGCGCCGCCTGAAGGACGTCCCACACACGCTGCCCGAAGATGGGGCGACCAAGACAGATCGTGTCGCTCGTCAACTGGTTTTCGTGGACGGTGACTTCGCCCAGGCCGCGCACGTCGAGCGCGAGAACCGCCGCGCCGCCCTCGAGAAGTGCGTGAACGTCACCATCGTTGCGGACGGCATCCTTGCCAACGGGATCCACATAGAGCCACACGGGCGACGGGGTTGCGGCATCGGATCGTCGCAGGAACAGCGCGGGGATCTCGAGGCCGGTCTCCACGGTCAGCGCAAGGGCCTCGACGTGGCAGTCCTTCCAAGTGAAGGTGGTCGCAGGACGCACGACGGGGGTGAATTCGGGCGGACAGCCCCCCAGGCATGTCCACAAGGCGTTACGTCGGGTAGGCACACTCTGCGCCCAGGCCACCTCATCGGCCGGAGGCTCGGAATGGGTTTGGCACCACTCGTGAGCTATGGCCTGGTTGAGCTCGACCATCGTTTTGGCATCTTCCGGGAAGGGGCCGCCATCCAACACAAGTAGGTCGGGGTTCTTTGGATCGTCATGCGTGTAGTGGTCCTCGGGAACGGGGCTGCCGTCGCCGCGATCCTGTAACCATCGGTTCATCCAGCCGTAGCCGGCTTCCCGCAAGGGCTGCTCCCATCCATGGGGATGATCGCCCTCGGCGGCTTGGATGCGGTGGGCGGCATCGTAGAGTGCATAGATGGCTTGGGCCCGCCGATAGGTTTCTCGCACGCCTTCGATAGGAAATATAGTGTCTTTGAGGCCGCTACCGGCAAGGAACGCGCGCGGCACATTGAGCCCGATGATCTCGAACTCCTCCATGTTCTGCACCATGGCAGGCAAGTGATTGCAGATACAGTGATTGCCGCCCAGGCGCAGCCACTCGCCGTAGGAGCAGACGAAACAAAACGAACCGGCGGCCTGGAAACGATCGTCGAAGGGCATGGTGTAGAACGTGCTCTCGCCGCCGCCCGAATTGCCGGCGAGGCCGATGCGCTGAGCGTCGACTTCCGGCCGTGAGACGAGGTAGTCGAGCGTCCGGATCGTGTCCCACACGATGTACCCTTCGTTGGTGCGGCCGACGAGCAGCGAGCCGTAACCGAGGGGATGGTCGAAGCCGGGAACCTTGCGTTCACCTTGGCCGATGGGATCGTAGGCAATGACTACGAATCCCTGGCGGACAAAACCGAGCTGGGCCATTTGGTAGATCTCGGAATTCTTTCCGGTCTCCATGGCGTGGCCGGCCGTCACAACGATGCCGGGCGCGGGCAAGGGCACATGCTTCGGAATGTAGAGATTCGCGGTAACGTAGAAGTGGGGCCGGCTCTCGAAGATCACGTTCTCGATGGTGTACAACTCACGGTCGGCGCGGCCCGTGACGCGCGCGTTCAAGGGCGTCTTTTCCGGCATGGGATCGAGGCCGAGGGCGACGGCCAGTGCCTGTTTGGTTGCCACGCGGCGCGTCTCCCATTCCTCGCGCGTTTTCGGACCCTCGCGAGTCGCCAATGCATCGGAACAGGCCTGTATTGTGAAGGCCAATGCGTTGGCCTGGGCCGGCGGTTTCCCACCGTATACCCGCCATTGCGTTTCCGTAGCGTCCAGTTCTTCAGGTCCAAGGTCATCGTTGTCGGTGATCATGATTGCATCCACGCTTTCGAACCCGTCGTCACCATCGTGTATCACCACATCGATACTGCCCGGTTGGAGCTCGACGTTGCCTGCCTTCTCCCAAGCCCATCGGGTGTCCGAACCGGTATGGGTCTTGTCGATGAGGTTTCCGTTGATCTCGACTTGCACGGCGCGGCGGCTGTTCTGGGATGTGTACCCGCGCACCCAAACGGTATGGCGGCCGCCCTGTTCGATCCGCGTCGTGGTGCGCATCACGGAGTCGGCCACGGCCGGATTCGCGTTGGAGGTGACGAATCCCTTGCCGAGGAAGCCGCTGATGTTCGTCTGGACACGCCACGGGCCGCTGAAATCCTCGGCCTGAAGCAATACCTCGTCGGCCGCGGCGCCCGAGCATGCACCGAACAGGACTGCCACAACCCATGCGTAAAGACTTCTCTGCTTCATGCTTCCTCCTCGCTGTGTTCCAGCGCCGATATACCACGGCCGCGCGTTCACGTCAAGACGCGTGGAAATGCCACCCGCGCCCCGCGTATCATGCAGATGATCGCGGATAACCCCTGGGCAGATGCGGAGTAACAAGTCATGCAATCATTGCCGGCGTCGAAGATTCTGATGGTGGACGGCGTGGACGAGGATCCGCGGACGCGGGCGCGGGCGGAACGTCTGCGCGCTCACATGCCGGCGGATGAGGTCCGGCACGTGAGCGACGAAGAACTCAACGGAGTCTTTGCGGAAATCCTGCCGAACCTGCGTCGGCATGGGATGAATCGCGACATCAAGCCGGTGGTGGTGTTCAATCGTTTCCGCTTCGATGACCCGGAAGAGGTGCAGGCGCAACGTATCGAAGCGTACCCATGGATCCGCGACTCGAAACTGAACGGTTATGGCGGTTTCGATTGGCGTCCGTCCGGTTCGAGCCAGTATCGGCGTGAGACGGGCCTGGTGTGCCAGCCGGCGTGGCATATCCACACCGTGGTCGGCTGCCATTTCCGATGTGCCTACTGCAACCTCGGCTGGTTCGTGAACGTCATGCTCAATCTGGAGGATTACGTGGATCGCCTTGACGACAACCTGGCACGGTGTCCCGAGCAACGGTTGTTCCAGTGGGACAACTACACGGATGTGGCGTGCTGGGAACCGGAGTACGGCTGCGCGAAGCTCTTGATCGACTACTTCGCCGGCCGGCGGAGGCAAGCGCTGTTGCTGTATGTCGGCAAGAGCGACCATGTGGACTACCTGCTGGACTACGACCATCGCGGCCACACGGTGTGCTGCTGGAGTCTGTCCGGCCGGACGCAAAGCGCGGCTTTCGAGCGCGGCTCGGCGTCGATGGAAGCGCGTATCGAGTCCATGCGGAAGTGCCAGGAGGCCGGCTATCCGGTGCGCGTGCGGCTGTCGCCCATCATTCCGGTACGGAACTGGCGTGAGGAGAATCGCGCCATGCTCGAGTATCTCTTCGAGCGCGTGAAGCCTGACGTGGTAACGATGGAGACGATCCGGTTCCTGGATTACGGAGCCATGTGCGAGGCTTTCGACCTTGCGCTGTTGGATGAGGGCCTTGTGCGGACCATGCGGGAGGCCCAGGGCGCCGAGCGCCTTCAGGGATGTGAACTCCCCCATGCGTATCGAGAGAAGGTCTACGCGTTCATCATCAACGAGATGGAGCGGCTTAGCCCGGAAACGCCGTTTGCCTTCTGCCGCGCTACAGCCCAGATGTGGCGGGTCTTCGAGCCCAAGCTCGCTCAGCACGGCCAAACGGCCAAACGGTACTTCTGCAACTGTGGCCCGCATTGTGCGCCCGCCACGGCCGTGTAGCGCCAAGGCGCCGTCCTAGGCAAACGCCGAATCCTCGGCCAGCCGTCGGTGGGCGTAGCGCAAGAGTTCTTCGGTGGTGGTCCAGCCCATGCAGGGATCGGTTACGCTAACGCCGTATCGAAGCTTGGTAATGTCCTTTTGAAGAGGCTGGCTCCCTGCCTCGATATTGCTCTCGAGCATCACGCCGATGAGGGAGTGATTACCCTCGATCCGCTGCTGGATGACGTCCCGGAGCACATGGGCCTGCAATTCCTGCCGCTTTCCGCAATTGGCGTGACTGCAATCCACCACAATCAGCGGTTCGAGGCCGGCGCGCCGGAGACTCTCCTCGGCATCGGCGACACTCACGGGATCGTAATTCGGACGGCCTCCGCCTCCGCGGAGGATGATGTTGCCCCACTTGTTTCCCTGCGTCTCGATGACACAGGTGCGTCCCTCTTGGTCGATGCCGAGAAAATGGTGGGCCTGCCGACAGGAAACGAGGCCATTGATGGCGATCTGAAGGTTGCCATCGGTTCCGTTCTTGAAACCGACGGGCATCGAAAGGCCGCTGGCCATCTCGCGATGGGTTTGCGATTCCGTTGTGCGGGCGCCGATCGAGGCCCAACTGAGCAGATCGGCAATGTACTGCGGCACGATGGGATCCAGAACTTCGGTGGCCGTCGGCACGCCGAGTTCTGCGATGGCCACGAGCAACTGCCGCGCCTTGCGCAGTCCGACGCCGAGGTCGCAACTCCCGTCGAGATAGGGATCATTGATAAGCCCCTTCCAGCCGAGTGTCGTTCTCGGCTTCTCGAAGTAGGCGCGCATCACCAACTCGAAGCGGTCCCCCAACGCCTTCCGCAAATGAGCCAATCGTGCGGCATAGTCCAGCGCGGCCGCTGGGTCATGGATCGAGCAGGGCCCCACAACCACCAGCATCCTTGGGTCTATCTTCGAGAGGATGTTCGCGATGGACTTCCGGCCGGTGTACACGGTTTCCGCAGCGGCCGCAGTAATGGGATGCTCATCCTTCATCGCCTGTGGGGTGATCAAGGGTGTCACCGAAACGACATTAAGGTTATCAGTGCGCCACATGATGTGTTTCTCTCTTCAGTCCGCCTTCTTGCCGGACAAGACCTATCCAAACGGCAGGACCTATCCGTTCCGCTCAGATGGGGGGCCGGCACGTTCAGGAATAATAGGCCATAACACGCATGATACACTCATGGCCTTCCGCGGCCAAGGCATCGTTGAGACACACGAGCGCATCGTCACCGGGGTCCAGGATCTGGTACTTCCGCTTCACGGAGCCGATGATGGTATCGAGCCCGAGTGGCATGGCAATGGTCAGGAAGGCGCTCTCGAGAGGGCTCTTCACGGGCGAGCCGTCGGCGCGTTTGGGTGGCAGCATGACCGTGAAGTTGCTGAGGCCGACGGAACGGTGCGTCCCGTTGAAGTCGGCATCGCCATGAATCAGACGAAGCGTCTCCACCACCATCTTGTTGATCCCTTCGATGTCCGAACCGATAGGCGCGATGCCGGGATCGAAGATACAATCGTCGTTGGGCATTCCGGAGGTCTCGCGCGCCATGGCCAGGAGGACTTTGGCCGTCTGGTAGTTATCGGCGCCGGTTCGGTTGGGCCGCGACTCGCCGTTCTCTTCTCGCTCGCAAGACAGCAGGATCGGCCTGAAGGGTTGCTTCTTGTAGAGGTCGAACATGGCCGCACGCGTCACCGTGATCGAGTTGAGAATGGGTAGTTTGCCGCCGGCCCGGCCGGCATCATAGGCCTCAAGACCGGCCTCGGCCATCTCAACGTCCGGGGTGTCAATCGAGAGAGGCTTGGACGTGATCTCCTGCACGCGCCGGACCATGTCGGCCATGAAACCGGGGCCGCGCAAGCCCACGTTGACGTCGATATAGGCCGCGCCGCCCTCGTCCTGCGATTGGGCCAGTGCCATAATGCCATCGATGTCGTTGGCCTCGTACAGCTTGTGCGTCGACGGGACGCTATCGTTGATCGATTCGCCGATAATGGTGAGTCCTTCAATACCCACGATTCACTCTCCCTGCACGCGCCCTGCGGTGCGCTGGTTTGCCTATCCTTCGCGAAGTCCCTCGACTACTTGCGGAAGCACCGTATGGTCGAGGCCGAACAACATCAAGTGGACGCCGTCGACTCCCTGGATGCCGCGCACTTCTTGAATCAACTCGCGCGCGAATTGGATTCCTTCCTTCACTATGTCCGGATTCCCGGAGAACCGCTGCTTGACCGTCTCCGGCACGATCAGGCCGGGCACTTCCGGCATCATGGCCAGGGCCTTCTCCGATATGATAACCGGGAGCCCTGCCAAGAGAAAGAGCTCTTTGTTGAGTCCTTCCTCGCAGAACATGTGCATGAACTCGCGAAATACCTTGAGGTCCAGCAACACCTGCGTTTGGATGAAATCCGCGCCGGCGGCGCATTTCTGCTTGACGCGGCGCACCGGCACGTTGGCCGGCGTGGTATACGGATTGATCGCCGCGCCAAGGAAAGGCTTGGGCGGTTCCTTGACCTCGTCTCCGGAGAAATGGATCGAGCCCTTCTCACGCAGGAACCGCGCTTCGTAGAGCATCAGCGCGGAATCCATATCGAAGACCTGCTTCGGCACGGGCGCGCCCTGGTAGTAGTCCCCGGTCAGGCAGAGGACGTTGTGGACGCCGTTCATCTTGTTGATCAGGAGGTCGGAAATGAAAGCGGTCTTTGTGTAGTCTCGGCACACGTTCTGACAGATCGGGTCCAAGCCCGCCTCGACGAGAATGGCGCTGGTGGTTGACGAGGGCATGCTTGGATGGCCGTTGAGAAACGCGGTGGCATTGGCGGCGTCGAAGTGATCCTTGAGCACGGCGGCCCGCTTCTCGACGAAGGCGCGGTTGCCGGTGCGAGGCGAACGCACCTCTGTGGTGAAGATGAACCGGCCGGACTTGAGCTTGGCCTCGAGGGGAGACTCCGTCTGGAGCGGCATCGCCTTCCGGTCATGGCCGAGATCCAGGTACTCGATGGGAGTTCGCGCCACCTTGTCCTTGCCGGTCACGTAGTTGAGCCACGAGGACGTGAAGAAGAGCTTGGGATCCGGCGAGCGCAACAAGGCCGGCAGGGAACGACCGTCCTTGTCCTGGCGATGGTGAATCCTTACCCAGACGCACTTTCGCTCGGGAAATACCTCGCAATGCTCGTTGATACTGCCGCCACAGGGACCGTTGCGCAACTGCCTCGGGCAAGACATGGGACAGATGTACTTCGTGGGCGTCAGCACGCACTGGCCGCAGTGGTGACAGTCAAACACAACGCCCTTGGCGAAGTTCTCGGCCCGGGTGAAGAGCCGCTCCGCCGCCGCCGCTATCGGATTCTCCGGCATAATCGGCCTCCTACAAGCCCTTGGAGAGGACATCCCCCACGACGCCGATGATGGCGCGGATATGATCCGGCGTCGTACCACAACACCCACCAACAATGCATGCGCCGGCTTCGATGAGGGCCGGCACCCAACCGGCGGTCACCTCAGGCGTCTCCGGAAACACGGTTCCCTCGTCCGTGTACACCGGCAGCCCGGCGTTTGGCTGAACCATGATGGGCACATCGGGAGCCGCCGCCCGAAGCTGACGGACAATACCGATCATCTGTTCGCCGCCTTGGCCGCAATTGGATCCGATGATAGCCGCGCCGGCCTCGATGACCGCTGCGGCCATATCGGCAGGCGAGACGCCCATCATGGTTCGGTACTCGTCTTGACCCACCTTATCGAAGGTGAACGTGCAGATCGCCTCGAGCGCCGTGTTCTCCTTGACGGCGCGCAACGCCAGCACGGCCTCGTCAATGGCGGTCATGGTCTCGACACAGGCCGCGTCGGCGCCACCGCGCTCAAGCGCCATGGCCTGTTCTTTGAAAGCGTCGTAGATCTCTTCTTCGGAGACGTCGCCCATCATGAGGATCTTTCCGGTTGGTCCGATAGAGGCAAAGACGGGGCGATCGGGACCGGCGGCTTCGCGGGAAATGGCGGCGGCCGCTTCGTTCAACTCGCCCACGCGGCCGGCCAGTCCGAAGTGCTGAAGCTTGAAACGGGTACCGCCGAAGCTGTTCGTGCCAACCATGTCGGAACCGGCGGCGATGTACTGACGCGCGATGTCGAGCACGTCATCGCGGCGTTCGATGTTCCACCGCTCAGGACATTCGCCGGCCGCGAGCCCTTTGCGGGCCAGAAAGGTGCCCCACGCGCCGTCGGACACCAACACCCGCTTGGTCTCGAGGATCTGTCGAACCGTCTTCATGCGCTGTTTTCCTCCCGGTTTCACACGGAATACGCGCGGGTCACGATGGACAAACGCCCGGCCCCACACACCAGGGCCGGGCGCCTGCGAGCAAGAAGCAGTACCGAATGAACGACCTTTCGTCGTTCAGAATCCTAAGCAACCTGGGACAGAAACTTCACGGCGCCCTGCGGATCGGGGGAGTAGGCATCCGCACCGATCTTCTTGGCAAACTCGTCTGTCAATGGGGCTCCACCGACGATGACCTTCGTCGAAGGATCCTTCTCCTTGACGAGCTTGGTGGTTTTCTCCATGTTGACCATCGTGGTGGTCAAGAGCGCGCTCATGCCGATGACGGCGCCCGGATTGGCTTCGAGGGCCGCGACAAACTTCTCCGACGACACATCGACGCCGAGATCGATGACCTTGTAGCCGCCGCCCTCAACGACCATGCAGACGAGATTCTTGCCGATGTCGTGCAAGTCGCCCTGAACCGTGCCACAGATGAACGTGCCTTTGTGGTGGGCGGCGCCGGACTCGAAGAACGGCTTGAGGTGGGCCATGCCTGCCTGCATCGCTTTCGCGGCCATGAGCAGATCCGGCACAAAGACCTTGTTCTCGCTGAACTTCTGTCCGATGCTGTTCATGCCAACGACCAGGCCTTTCTGCAGCACGTCGTCCGGCAGAATGCCTTCATCCAGCGCCTTCCTGACCAACTCATTCGCTCCATCCTGGCCCTTCATGTCCGGCGGATAGGGCGATGCCGCATTCACCTTTCCTCGTTCGATGCAGGTTGCGATTTGCGCGAGCAGATCGGCCATGACTGTTCTCCTTGTTCGCGTCGATACTCCGTCTGACTAGTACGTTCCCAATTCCAGCCCACGCTGGACAAAATACTTGTAGCTCTCGTACTCGACTTGATCCGGAATCGAGTGGTCCGAGTGCAGCACGTATCCGTAGTGCCCCTTGACCACGGGAATCTTCGAGGCGAGTTCCTCCTCGATTAGACTCCGGTCGTTCGAGTACAGTTTCCGGACGTCCATGCCGCCCATGAATGATAGCCGATCTCCATAGTCCTTGTACAAGCGGAGGAGATCCATCCCGGCCTTGACCTCGATCACCTGGAGGCAGTCGATACCGGCCTCGAGCATGCCGGGCACCAGGGGCTCGACATAGCCGCACGAATGCATGATGACCGGTAGGCCCAGACCTCTGCAAAAGTCAATGGTCTTCTTGTGGCCCGGCTGGATGAGATCGCGGTACATATCCAACGACATGAAGGGCCGCTGCTTGAAGCCCATATCCTCGTAGAACCAGATGCCGTCCGGTAGGCCTTCTTCGGCGAAAAGTGTTTCCATGAGCTGGACGGTAAGGGTCGAATACACGTCGACCATGTCTTTGACCCAATCCGGATCGACGGCCGCGCCGACGAGCATGTACTCGTGGCCGCACACGGGATGCATGAGCTCGAAGACATTCACGCCGCCCCACACGAAGAACCGATTGCGCTCGGCCGCGGCCCGTTTGACATTGCGGTAAGCCTCGAAGTTGATCCGGGCGCGGTCCGGCGTGAGGAACGGCTTGATGTGCTGCTCCCAGCCGGCGCGGTCCTTGACGAGGAAGTCCACATGCTCGGGCGTCGAATCGTGGAGTTTGTGCCGTCGCAGGACGGCGCCATTGCCGTCTCGGGCGAGCACAGTTTCCTCGGTTTCCTCGATTACTTCGGGCTCAAAGTTTAGCTTGGCGACCAGGTTGAAGCACCAGCAGACGCTGATGTCAAATCCGAAATGGTCGTCGAGGGACTCGCCTTCCTTGATATGGCCCTCACGCGTCCACTTCTTGTGCGTGTCGCCCCAGAAGTGCTCGAACACACCGATCCGGTCGACGGGCTTGCGTCGCAAGATGTTGCCGATGCGCTCGATACTGGTCAATTCCGGCATGAAAACCACTCCGGGGCGTTCGTTTCTGGTGGCCCAAACTCGCGGGATACTAACACGTTGCAGGTATGGAGGCAAGCAACCTTCACGAGGGTCTTCTCAACCGATACTGGAGCGGCAGGATATGCTATTCTGGAGTACGAACCGATTCATATCATACGAGGGATTTCAATGACGAGGATTCATGTCGAGGAGTCTTTGCGCGCGCGTGTTGCCGCGTTTCTGGATACGCACGGCGTGTCGTGGGAGGTAGCGGACGAAGGAACAGGCGATCTCCGAGTCGTTTGCGGGCCTGCCGAGCCGCGCGCGAAGTGTAGCGTCGACTGCCTCGTCGAGAATGGCTGGATTCCCTGCGCCACGGCATGGTCGCTCGCGAAGAAGCACGGTATCGCCATCGGGAAACTGGGCGCGCTCATCGATGCGCTGAACATCAAGGTGCGGCAATGCTCGCTGGGTTGCTTCAAGTAGTGGTCTCGGCCTGTTCGCGCCCGGCGACGTGGGTAGTCTGTGGGGCATGTCGAGGGGTGGGCAAGACGTACGTGAGTCAGGGCCTGGCGCAGATTCTGCCGGACGCCGTGTACGCCAAGATAGGCCACGGCACGCCGAAACCGGGGCGGCCCGCCGCGTTCTTCGGCACCGTAGAAGCCTTCCGGATCTGGAAGTCCTCGGTCGCGAACGAAACGCGGCATTACGTGGTCGAGTCCAACCAACTGGCCGCAAGGGACGAAGGCGACATCTGCGTATACATTGAGGCCCCCACCGGCTTCAAAGACGTCCGACCGGATGCTCGATCGATGGCCGAGCACGCCGACATCCTCATCGGCGCGGAGGCCCATAGCGCCGATTGGCGGGCCGCGTTGTCGGCCCAATTCGGCCATGCCCCGTGGATCGAAGCCGTAACTGACCTGTTCGAGGAACAGCGTGCGTTTGTGGCTCGTCGCGGAACCGAGAGTCCAACCGAAGACCGGAGGATGCGTTGACGATGATCTCGTTGCATGAAGCGCTCGCCAGTGTCGACCGCGTCATGGCGAAACATCGGGTCGAGGCAGAAGCGCTGTCGACCGTGGTCGCCATGGGCCGCATCTTGGCGGCCGATCAGCGCTCGAAAGTCGACCTGCCCCCGTTCAACAAGTCGGCCATGGACGGCTATGCGGTGATGGAGGATGATCGGCGCGACGAGTACCGTATACTCGAGACGGTCGCTGCTGGCGAGGTGCCTACTCGTCCGCTCGAGGTGGGCGCGGCCACGAAGGTGATGACGGGGGCGCCGGTGCCCGTCGGATCGGGACGCGTGATCATGGTAGAGGACACGGATGGCGGCAGCGAGATCGTCTGCGTCCGCGAACACCGAGCGGCCACCAACATCTGCTGCCAAGGCGAGGACATCCGCGTCGGCCAAGTGATTATGAAGGCCGGGGCAAAGCTCACACCGGTGCGTGTGGCCAACCTGGTTGCGTGCGGTGTGGAGTGCGTGGCTGTTTCGCGCCGGATTCGCGTGGCGATCTACGCGACGGGCGACGAGATAGTGGATGCTTTCGAGGATCTCGTTCCGGGCAAGATCATGAACGAGAATGGTCCGATGCTGGAGGGCCTATGTCGCCAGAATGACCTGGAGGTGACTCTCAGCGAACGCGTGCCGGACAACCGCGCCGTGCTCAAGGATGCCCTCGAGAAGGCGGCCGCAGAAGCCGATATGATCCTCATGTCCGGTGGGGTTTCGGCGGGCGACTTCGACTTCGTACCGGCGGCCATGGCGGACGCCGGGTTCGCCCTTCACTTCGATTCGGTGGCGGTGCAGCCGGGAAAGCCGGTTACTTTCGCAACGCGCGGCCGGCACGTGGTACTCGGTATGCCGGGGAACCCCGTGTCGGTGTTCATCACGTTTCACCTCTACGCACGGCGGATTGCCGCGTGGCTCTCGGGCGCTCAGCCTCCCTTGCGCACGCTACCTGTCAAAATGGCTACGGAAATGAGCCGCAGACGGGCCGAACGCGCCGGGTTCATTCCGTGTCTCCTGAACGAGCAGGGCCACGCCGAACCACTGCCTTACCATGGATCCGCGCATCTGCTGGCCATCGGCGATGCGGACGGCTTCATCGAAATACCCATCGGCGTGAAGCGGTTGGCTCCCGGAGACGAGGCGACGTTCTATCCCTTGGCGCTCGGTATGTGGCGGTGAACAGAATTAGCGGCGGCGCGCGTAGAGCTGTGCGCGGCGCCGGCGGAGGTCGGCGTAGCGCTCCTCGAACTTGCTCAAGGACTCCTCGGCCGCGGGATTGTCTTGACTCGACCGCGCCCTGAGATCCGCCACGAGCCGCTCATAGGAGATCAGGGCTGCATCGATCTCGTCGAGCGTTAGGGCATCCATGCGGTTGCTCCGAATCTTATCGAGGGCATCCCGCAGCGTCTTCTGGCGCAGCTTGTCCGCGAAGCCCCGGCCCGTCTTGTCGGCCCCGGAATCGAGGAGGCGGCGGCGCGTCTCCGGCAGCGGCGTCACTCGTTTGCGGACAACGGTTTTCTCGATCCCCGCGCCTCTTGAAGCGGCCAGCTCGTTGTGAAGACGTTCCACGTCTTCGAGCGACATTCGACTGATCTCGTCGACCGGTATGGCCAGGACGCGGTCAGCCTTCTCCCGCGAATCGGGCGGTAAATCGAATCGGGCAAAGGACTCGGGGGTCAGTTCGTCCAACGACATGCCGGTGGCAAGCATGGTCAGAATCTGCTCTTCGACGAGGGACCCTTCACCGCCCTCCGTCACGTCAGCCGCAGTAGCTCCCGACGCACGGCCCGCGCGCATGTCCTCGAGCCTATCGCGCACTCGCTGAGCGTCAAGCTCGGCCCGAAGGAGTCGGGTCTTCGCTTCGTCCAATGCGGATTCGAGGTCGTCCAGCACGTGGTTCCACCGCCGCTTGTTATCAGTGCTCGCCGCCCGCACGTCGGCCTTGTCGAGCAGGTCTTTGATCCGGTCCAGCGTTTCACGGCGCGAGACAATCTGCTTTTCGAGGACCGCAAGCCTCTCGCGCAATCTCTCCTCGGAAGTAGTCATGCAGACTCCCTGGCAAACACCCGTTCATCATCCAAAACAACGGGAGTATACCATACTGGGGCCCGGCAATCAGATGGTGTTATAGCGCCGCAATTCGCGCCGAACCGCCGGGAAAGCCAGCGGGATGGTTAGGACCTGCTCAGTCACCGGGGGCTGTCCATCAGATTGCTGGTGGGGCTTGTTCTCTGACTTGGTGGTTCCTGTGGGAAGTGCTCCGTATAATGCGGATGCTCTCCACGCAGAACGCACGAAGGAAAGAGCCCATGACCGACTACGATTCCTGGGCTAAGTTCTACGACACCGTACATCAGGGCCTGCCCGGTGAGGCCGAGTTCTATATCGGCAACGCGGTGCGTATTGGCGGGCCGACGCTCGAGGTCGGTTGCGGCACAGGACGGATCGCGATACCCATGGCCATGTCCGGGCTCTCCGTCGTGGGACTGGACAACTCCATCGCCATGCTGGATCGATGCCGTAAGAAACTGGCCGCCGTCGGGCCCGTGGCGGGATCGTTGCGTCTCGTCGAGGCCGACATGATCGCCTTCGATCTCGGCGAATCCTTCGACTTCATCGCGATGGCCTATCGGACGTTCATGCACGTGTTGACTCGACCGGAACAGCACCGTTGCCTGGAGTGCATTCGTCATCACCTCAACGCCGAAGGTCTGTTTGTGCTCAACACCTGGGTGCCACGACTCTCGCGATTGACGGGGGCCGTGGCGGGGCCGTTGGCGGGCATGATGAGGCTGGTCGGTCAGTATCCCTGGGCAGGCACCGCGGTAACATTGTTGCACGAACAAGCAGCATCGGCCGATATCGAGAGGCAACTGCTCCACGAGGAACACCGGTTCCGAGAAGTCGACTCGAAAGGCACTGTGCTTTCCGAAGAGAATCTGTCGTTCACTCGGGCGTGGATCACGCCCGACGACTTGGAGCGCCTGGTGCGGCAATGCGGGTTCCGAACAGAGGCGGTCTTCGGTGATTTCAACTGCACGCCGTTCTGCGACAGCAGCGACGAGATGATCTGGCTGCTGAAGAAACGGTGATACGGCCGCCGCGCCTCCCGCCGAAACGAGAGGCGCGGCGGTTAGGACTCAACAGACTGGGCCGGGCTACTCGACGGTGACGCTCTTGGCCAGGTTTCTGGGCTGGTCGACGTCACAGCCTCGGTTTGCGGCGATGTAGTAGGCAAGCAACTGCAGCGGAACCGCCACGAGGATCGGACTGAACGGCTCAAAGCACTCCGGAATGTAGATGACATCCTGACTGTGCCTCTTGATAGCCTCGTCACCTTGGGTGGCCACAGACAGGACGATGCCGCTACGCGCGCAGATTTCCTGGATGTTCGAGACCATCTTGTCGTAGACGGCGCTCGATACGGCCACGCAAACCACGGGCAACTCGGGCGTAACCAAGGCAATCGGTCCGTGCTTCATCTCGCCCGCACCGTAGCCCTCGGCATGGATGTAGCTGATTTCCTTGAGCTTGAGCGCTCCCTCGAGGGCGCTCGGGAAGTTCACGTTGCGGCCAAGGAAGAGGGCGCTCTGAGCGTCACGGTACTTCGGATCAGCGGCACACGCCTTGACCGCGTCGTGATGATCCAGGATCCACTGCAGCTTGTCGGGAATGCCGCGTAGGTGGTCGATCATCTCCTTGGCTTCGCTCTTCGACATCTCGCCGCGGAGTTGCGCCAGATAGATCGTGAACAAGGAGAAGCAGGTGATCTGCGAGGTATAGGCCTTGGTCGAGGCGACGCCAATCTCGGGGCCTGCTTGCTGGTAGATGACTCCGTCGGACTCGCGCGCAATGCTCGAGCCAACGGCATTGACGATCGAAACCACCTTGGCGCCCTTGCTCTTCGAGATGCGGATCGCCTCGAGCGTGTCGGCCGTCTCGCCGGACTGCGAAACCGGCATCACGATGGTATTCGGATAGATGATCGGATCGCGATAGCGGTACTCCGAGGCAATATCCACCTCAACCGGAACCTTCGCGAACCGCTCGATGAGGTACTTGCCCACCAGCCCGGCATGCCACGCCGTGCCGCAGGCCACCACGATGATCTTCTTGCAGTCAACGAGTTCTTGCGGATCCAGGGCCATATCGGCCAACAGGACATCGCCCGAGCCTTCACGCACGCGGCCGGCGAGGGTATTTCGGATCACCGTCGGTTGTTGGTGGATCTCTTTGAGCATGAAGTGCGGATAACCTTCCTTCTCGGCCGCCGCATCGTCCCAGTCCACCGTCTTGACATCGAGTTGAACCGGATTCCCATCGATATCCTCGATGGTGCATCCATCGCGGGTAATCTTGCACACCTGACCATTGTCGATGTACAGAACATCACGGGTGTACTTCATGATGGCCGGCACATCGGAGCCGATGAAGGCCTCGTCCTTTCCCACGCCGACGATGAGCGGGCTACCGTGCCGGGCCGCCACCAACACATTGGGCTCGTGTTGGCAGATCACGCCAATGGCGTAGGCCCCTTCGACATCGTGAAGGGCGCGCTTGACGGCCGCGAAGAGATCGCCCTGGTAGTATTTCCGCACGAGGTGCGCGATGGTTTCCGTGTCGGTTTGACTGCGGAATTCGACGCCCTCCGCCTGGAGCATCGTCCGGAGCTCCTGGTAGTTTTCGATGATCCCGTTATGGACAACCGCAATCTCTTTCAGCCCATCGAAATGGGGATGGGCGTTGATTTCGCTCGGCGCGCCGTGCGTCGCCCAGCGGGTGTGGCCGATGCCGATGGGGCCTTCAAGCCCCTCCTCTTCAAGCTTCGCGTCCATGACCTTGAGCTTGCCGAGGCTCTTGACGCACTCAAGGCGTTTGCCGCGGATAACCGCTACGCCGGCCGAATCGTATCCGCGATACTCAAGCCGATGAAGTCCGGTCATGATGACCTCGACGGCGTTCTTAGAACCGATGTACCCAACGATACCGCACATAATCCATCGCTCCTTGTCGTTACTGAAGCCCACTCAAGGCCTATACCGCATATACCGCTGCTCCGCCGACGCACGCAGCGCACTCGGCGGAGCCAGGGAACCGCCTTAGTGCCCAAACAGCTTGAGGGCCGCAAAACCGCCCACCAACAGCAGCACAAAGACAATCGTCAACAGATTGAACCGTTTGTCAATGAAATCCTTGATGGGTTCTCCAAAATGATACAGCAAAAAGGCCACCAGGAAGAACCGCGCCGAACGCCCCACCACAGATGCCACGACGAACATGGGGAAGTTGATGCCGCAGACGCCTGCGGTAATGGTGATGACTTTGTAGGGTATGGGCGTGAACGCTGCGATGAACACAATCCAGAAGTTGTACTGATCGTAGAGCTGGCTGACACGGGCAAAGCTCTCGGGCGTGAATCCGGGAACGTATCGGAAAAACCAATCGTCCACAACGTTCCACACGCCCCAGCCGATGCCGTAGCCCGCGATACCGCCCACGAGCGAGGCAGCGGCGCAAACGAACGCGAACTTGGCCCATGACCGCCGGTCGCCCAGGCACAAGGCAATCAGCAGGACATCCGGCGGAACCGGGAAGAAACTGGACTCGGCAAAGGCGAGCGCGGCCAGGGCAATGAGACCGTAGGGCGAATCGGCCCAACTCAGCACCCAATCATACAACCGGCGAATGATCTTCATGGCTCTTCCTTCGTTCCGGCCACCTGTTGCACGGCTGTAGTCACAGGGACAGCCCAGCCTTCTCAAGGGGCGGCAGCGCCGCGTAGTTCGTCATGTCGCGGTGGAGCGGCGTCACGCTGACGCAGCGGCGCTCGATCGCGTCAAAGTCGGTTCCCTCCTCGTGGAAATGCGTCGGATCGGCGCCGCCGATCCAGTAGTACGTGCCCCCTCGAGGATCGACACGCGTGATGATCTCGTCTTGGTAGTTTCGGCGGCCCATGCGCGTGACGGCGACGCCCTGAAGCTGCTCATAGGGAAGGTCGGGCACGTTGACGTTCAGCACGGTATCGGCGGGAAGACCTTCCTCGAGAAGGCACCGGGCCAGCCTCGCGGCAAATTGCGCGGCCGATTCCGCGTGATGAGGCTTCGGGGAAACACACGACACCGCAAAGGACGGAAGTCCAAGGAGCATGCCCTCGTATGCGCCGGCTACGGTTCCCGAGTAGGTGACGTCATCGCCAAGGTTCGGGCCCGGATTCACCCCGGAAACCACCAGGTCCGGCCGGCGCGGGAGGTGGCCACGAACCGCGAGCATCACGCAATCCGTGGGTGTGCCATCCACCATGAACCATCGTTCCGCGACGGGCGTAATCCGCAACGGCCGGTGTAGCGAGACGCCGTGACCTACCGCGCTCTGTTGACTCTCCGGCGCGTAGACGTATACGTCCCCAACGGCTGCGAGCACTTGGGCAAGCACGGCCAGCTCGGGCGCACGAACGCCGTCATCGTTGGTCACAAGAATGAGCGGCTCAGACTTCATAGGCAAGAGTGGGCCCAATCAAAGAAAATCGTGACAATCCATAATCTCCCGTACCGGACATGTCAGCGGTGCACAGACCACAACCCCACTCGGGGATTCATCCGGGAGAGCTTAGGTGGAAACCGCATGAACCGGGGCCACAGGGCGGCCCAATCCAGGCTTTCGAGTTTATACCATAGGCCTCGAACTGGAATCAACATCGCGCCATTTCGGAAGGGGACGAGTCCGCGGGAAAACGGCTGACGCATGGATCTTGCATGCGGGCGCTGATTGTGCGAGAATAGGGGCGAGCTGCGATGGGGAGTGACCGGCAAGTTGAGGGTATCCTTTTCGCGCAGAGACTTTGGACAAAAGTGACAAAGGCTTGGAAAAGCCTTTTGCAGCGAAGTGCGCCGAGCGCGTTTGTTCTGACAGACGGGACGGGCTCGGATGGCATGATGGCATCATTGATCATAGAGGACACGGGCTATGGAAAAGCCACGGATCTTGGTTGTGGATGATGAAGAGGCCATCCGCAACACCCTCCACGAGTGGTTTGACGGCTGCGGTTTCGATGTGGATCGCGCCAAGGACGGACAAGAGGCCGTCGAGAAGTGTGAGCGGAAGCGTTACGACGTCATCACCATGGATCTCAACATGCCCCGCATGAACGGCGCGGAGGCTATGAGCCGGATCAAGCAACGTTATCCGGACGTGCCGATCATTCTATTCACGGGCACGCCGATGGACTGGGAGGAGGTGCCGTTGAATAGCGCCGCGAAAGTGCTGGTCAAACCGCTCAAGCTCCGGACCATCGAGGAGGAGGTGCGCCGTTTCCTCCCGAATGGGCGAAAGTCGAAGTAGCGGTAAGGAATAGCGAAGCCTTCCCCCCATCGCCCTTCCGAGGAGAAGAGGGCATGGGGTTTGTCATGTGCTAAGGGTATCCTTCGCGATGGAGAACCCCTTGATGGCGACACCCCCGGGCGTGCTGTGCGGAAAACGCGTGTTGGTGCTGGGTGGCCTCGGCTTCATCGGAAGCAACTTGGCCATCCGCTGCCATGAGCTGGGCGCCACGGTGACCGTGTACGATTCGCTGATGGAGCACGGCGGCGGCAATCCGGCAAATATCGAGCCCCATCGCCGTCAGATACGGGTGATCATCAACGACATCCGGGATCGGAACCTGCTCAATCCGGTGCTGGTGGAGCAGGACTTTGTGTTCAACTGCGCCGGCCACACCTCACACACCTACTCGCTCAAGGATCCCTTCCTGGACATCGATATCAACTGCAAGGGAACAATGAATGTACTGGAGTGTCTTCGTCACGACAACCCGGGCGCACGGGTCGTGTATGTGGGCACCAGCACGCAGTGCGGACCGATGGTTCACACGCCGGTCGACGAATACCATCCGGAGTTCCCGCTCGACATCTACTCGGCCAACAAGAGCGCGGCCGAGAAATACCATCTGATCTACCACCGCGCTCACGGTCTGCGCACGACGGTCATCCGTTTGGCCAATATCTACGGACCTCGGGCCAACGTGGCCTCAAGCGATGCCGGAGTCCTCAACTTCTTCATCGGACTGGCGCTTCAGGGGAAAGACCTCACGATCTACGGTGAGGGTACCCAACGTCGAAACGTGTTGTTTGTCGACGATTGCGTCCGCGCATTGCTCGAAGCGGCCCTCGACGATTGCGTGGCCGGCGAAGTGCTTTTTGCCGCCGGCGACCGCGGATACTCGATCAAGGAGTTCGCGGAGCGCGTGGTCGAGGTGGTAGGCTGCGGCGGGGTAGTGCATGTACCGTGGCCCACGGACTGGGCAACGCTCGACGTCGGAGATGTTGCGATCTCGAACGCGAAGATCGAGCAACGCCTGAGTTGGAAACCCGAGGTTGACCTCACCACGGGATTGGCTCGAACGCGCGACTTTTTCAGGAACCGTCTCGACGATTATATCGATACCGGGGCCTAGGGCGATGGGGATTGCGCGCCGGAGTCGGCCGCCCATCGCCCATCTTGTGGAGTTCCGCCGGACGGCTATACAATGGGCCTCGTGAATGCCAATGCACGACAAGTGACGCTCGGCACAACCGCCCTGTTTATCCTGGGCGCCGTCACCTCGATTGCGTGGGCGCACGAATCCCTGGACCTGATCCTCGATCGCACGTATCCCGCGGAATGGTTGGTGTGCGGCCCGTTTCCGGCCGATGTCGAGGGCGGCATCGTCGAAGCCGCGAAACGCCGCCAAATGCCCCTGGGGAATCACGATTTCATGGGGGCCGCCGGCGGCATCGTCCGGGCCCGTCCGGAAGAAGGCCTGGCCGTGGAGATGGGCGATGCCCTCGCGGCATGGCACACCTTGGGAACGCCTGGCCCTTGCCTGGATCTGAGTCACGCGTTGGGTTCGAAGCAAGAGGGGATAGTCTTCGCCGCATTCTATGCCGAGTCGGCCGGGTATCAGCAGGTTTACGTGACGCTCAACAGCACGCTTGGCGCACGGGTGTACCTGAACGGACGAGTCGAGCGCGGGCCAAGGGCCGGTTCGTTCGACTCGGTCGGACAAGACCGGTTTCTCCTACGATTTCAGCAAGGCGTGAATCTCGTCCTCCTCGGAGTTCCGGTGACCACCTTTGACGGCTTGGCCGCTATCAGCGGCCTGGACGTTGTTGAGCTGCGTTCGCGGGGCCTGGCGAATCGCCCCTTACTCGACGGTTTGAGTAGCGCGGAGATAGGCATCCGTCTGCTCGCCGTGGACACCTTTGCCGGCATCGCATATGCCCCGAAGCTCGAAGACGCCGGCGTTCTTTCCGAATCGGGGCGTGTGGTGCGGCAAGACGCGCTACTGACGCTGTTCAACCCGAGGGACGAACCCTCTCCCCCGCTGACGGTCAAGGCCGTGGTCAACGAGTCCGGCGCCCCGACGCGTCAGGTCATCGCCGCCATCCCCCCGGGGGCTGAACGCGAGGCTCTCCTATCGTTCGCCGTAGGACCCGACGCACAGGCCGAGACGCTCACGGTGAGCCTCCTCCTCGAACACGAATATGAAACGGCCCGATTCCAGACAAGGCTCGGTGCGCCGACGGCCATTCCAAACGGCACGCTGTATGTGGTCACGGGTCAGCGAAGCCTTGTCGCGCCGCTCGAGGATCAGCGATCGAGTGTGGAACGCGCCCTCCGGCAGTTCGCGCGTAACCTGGTCGTCCTCGAGGCGGATCCCGGCTATGGGTTCGATCTCGGTAACGGCGCGCATTGGGAGTCCTCGTTCCTGGCCCGGCCAGAGGCGCGCGAGACGGTCCGCCGCGCCGTTGCCATGCTCCGCTGCGGCGTTGACGCGCGTTTCGAGGGCATCGATCAGCGCCTGGCCTGCGGTGAAACCTTGGCCCGCGACCTCGTGTATGGCGTCGCGTCCGCGGGGCAAGTCTTGGGCGATCCGGCACAGTGCTGCTATGTGTGGGACAAGGCCGGCCTATGTCCGCAATGGCCAGAACTGCTCGATGGTGCCGCCGTCGAAGGCGTCGTGAGCAATGTAGATCGACCGGGCCTACCCCCGTTGTTCTGGCAATTGGGTTTCGGGGCGTCGCGCGTGCTCCATCGCCACCTGCCGTCGCCAGTGTCGCCGGAATCGCTGATCGATCTACGGAACAGCGCGGCGCGGCAAGCCAAGTGTTTCCGCGACCGCCTGAACACGGACCTGATGGTGGTGGATAGCGCCGTCGAACCGCCGGATCCGTTCTATCTGGGCGCATGCACCGGCCTTGCCCGTTCGCAGCCAGCCATTGTCGTGAGCGGGGCCGGGGGGCAGATATGCGTTGAGGAAACCATCGCACGTGTGGAGCATGATCACCTGCACCTCCCGAGCGTCGCATGGACCATGCAAGGCCTCCGACTCGGGGAATTGGTTGCGCAGCCTGACCTCAAGGGCGCCTACGACGCCGTGGAGGGCGCCATAAGTACCGCCGAGAAACTCGCGACATTCGCCGCCCTGCTGGGCGCTGAGTATCCAGAGACCGCAATGGATCTCGCGTGGCGTCAGTTGCTCCATGCGGGCACGCCCGAGCGCTTGGGCTTCTCCCCCACGCCCGTTCACTATGTTGACACATTTTCGGCGTTACGCGAGGCGGCGGAACTGATCCGTGATGTGCGCCACAACGCGGGCACGTGGATCGCCGGACAGGCCGACACCGCATCGAGAGCCCCCGTCGGCGCAGCAGCCGGGCAACTGTCGGCCGTGGTCGTGTTTAACCCGTCCTCGTGGACGCGGACGGACGTGTGCGTTGCCGATGTGCGCTTCGACTACGGTGCGGCCGGCCTGTCGCTCGTGGATGACGAAGGGGCACCCGTTCCGTATTGGCCCGAGGAAGTGCAGCGCGCCAACACACGCATCGTGGGAGCCCGAATCCGGTTTGTGGCCCGCGCGGTGCCGTCGTTGGGCTATCGCACCTACTATACGATTCCGCAGGGAGAACCGCCTCGCGTTCGCGAGAACGAGGGTGCTCAGATCGAGAACGAGTACTACCGTACTTGAGAGTACCGAGTTCTCGGACTATTCCTTGTCCTCTTGAGTCTGCCTGAGTTTACACAGTTCGATGGCGAGCGTCACCCATTCCTGAGAAAGTTCCTTGAACTTGCGGTAGTTGTCGAGCTGGC